>Ga0315331_10000166_pt1 | contig 41046 bp, 47 predicted proteins | sample M160m34915metaG_FD_203456 | JGI IMG/M metagenome (GOLD analysis project Ga0315331, IMG submission 203456) | Ammonia-oxidizing marine archaeal communities from Monterey Bay, California, United States - M1 60m 34915 | ecosystem: Environmental > Aquatic > Marine > Intertidal zone | place: USA...
GGGGGATAACATCTCCATGGTTGTTAACCTGATCGCGCCGATTGCAATGGATGAAGGCTTGCGCTTCGCGATCCGCGAAGGCGGCCGAACTGTCGGCGCTGGCGTCGTCGCCAAAGTCGTCGCTTAATCGGTCGCACAAGGCTATAGAAGGAAGATCGCCCTCAGCATTTCGGTGTTGAGGGCTGCAGGAGCGTAGCTCAATTGGTAGAGCACCGGTCTCCAAAACCGGGGGTTACGGGTTCGATCCCTGTCGCTCCTGCCACTATCTAGCAGGCGATGCGCCGCGGCGGTTTTTACCGGCGCGGCCATCGTAATTAAGAGGGAATCGTTCGATTTTGGACGTTTCCTGGCACTTTAGAAGGGCCCGGGATTCATTTCCGGCCCGCGTGGGATGAAAATGGCGAAGACAAGCCCAGGCGCTTTCGTACGGCAGGTCCGCCAGGAAGCCAGTAAGGTCACCTGGCCCAGCCGGAAGGAAACCATGGTCGCCAGCATGATGGTGTTCATCATGGTGGGGATTTCGGCTGTGTTCTTCTTTGCTGTGGACCAGGTGTTGGCACTTGGCGTCCGATATATTCTAGGCCTAGGGGGCTAAAAACTCATGGATGCCCGCTGGTACGTCGTGCACGCCTACTCAGGCTTCGAAAAAAAGGTCGCTCAATCAATCCGCGAGCAAGCGGACCGGGAGGGCATTGGCCAGGATATTGATGAGGTTCTGGTTCCTACGGAAGAGGTCGTTGAGATCAAACGGGGTGCCCGCGCTACGTCTGAACGGAAGTTCTTCCCAGGCTATGTGCTGGTCAAGATGAAGATGACCGATCACGCCTGGCACCTGGTGAAGAACACCCCAAAGGTTACCGGCTTCCTTGGGGCAGGGCAGCGGCCTTCACCGATTTCGGAAGCCGAAGCCCGTCGCATTGTCGATCAGGCTCAGGATAGCGTCGATAGCCCGAAACCGTCTGTCATGTTCGAAATTGGCGAACAGGTGCGGGTGTCTGAAGGGCCGTTCGCCAGCTTCAATGGCGTCGTCGAGGATGTGGATGAAAAGAACGCGCGTCTCAAAGTCTCCGTATCAATCTTCGGGCGTGCGACGCCTGTCGATCTGGAATACGGCCAAGTCGAGAAGACATAACGCTTTTTCTGAAAGCTGCAATCTGGGCTGGCGCGCTTTATCCGATGGTGGGCGCACAAACAGGTTGAACCCCGCGTGGGAGGTCTCCCTTGGCCGCACCACGCACCCGGTCGCGAATGGTCGCGCATCTGGGCTTATCTAAAGGGAATGGACAGTGGCAAAGAAAATTACCGGCTACATTAAGCTGCAGGTGCCAGCGGGCAAAGCAAACCCGTCGCCACCTATCGGCCCAGCGCTTGGCCAGCGCGGCGTGAATATCATGGAATTCTGCAAGGCGTTCAACGCCCAGACACAGCAGATGGAAGCCGGGATGCCCATCCCGACGATCATCACGGTCTATGCGGATCGAAGCTTCTCCTTCATCACCAAATCGCCGCCAGCCAGCTATTTCATCAAGAAGGCTGCCAAGATCAACAAGGGCTCTCAAACGCCTGGAAAATCTGCTGGCATCGTCGGCAAGGTGACAATGGACCAACTGCGCGAAATTGCCAGCCAGAAAATGGCTGACATGAGCGCAAATGATGTGGACGCTGGCGCTAAGGCGCTGGCCGGCTCCGCCCGGTCTATGGGCGTGGAAGTGGTGGATTGATCGGATGGCAAAGCAAGGCAAACGCGTTATTGACGCACAGAAATCCGTCGACGCTGAAAAGCTTTACGGTCTCGACGAAGCCGTTGGCATTATCAAATCCAATGCCAAAGCGAAATTTGATGAGACGGTCGAAATGTCGATCAATCTCGGTGTAGACCCCCGGCATGCGGACCAGCAGGTTCGTGGCATGGTCGCGCTGCCGAACGGCACGGGCAAGACTGTTCGCGTTGCAGTGTTCGCGCGCGGCGAGAAGGCCGATGAAGCATCAGCTGCAGGCGCAGACGTTGTCGGCGCTGAAGAGCTCGCTGAAATTGTTCAGGGCGGCACGATTGATTTCGATCTGGCAATTGCCACACCGGACATGATGCCCGTCGTTGGCCGGTTGGGCCGGGTGCTTGGCCCGCGTGGTATGATGCCGAACCCAAAACTTGGCACAGTGACCATGGACGTCAAAGGTGCTGTTGAAGGCGCTAAGGGGGGGCAGGTCCAGTACCGGGTTGAGAAGGCAGGCATTATTCATGCAGGCGTTGGCAAAGCCAGCTTCAGCGAAGATCAGATTGCCGGCAATATCCGCGCACTGTTTGACGCTGTTGTTCGCGCGAAGCCTGCAGGCTCCAAGGGTATGTACATTAAGAAGGTCTCCTTGACCTCGACCATGGGCCCAGGTGTTCGCGTTGACCCGGCGTCGATGTCTGAAGGCTAAGGCCGGATAAGAAATTCCGGCAAGCTCGCTTGCCGGATGGTTTGCCAAACTCTGGTCCGCCAGAGCCTAACAGGCCGTAACGAACGTCTGTCCGAGATTGCAGGCGCTGGCAGGATTCGGGGGCGACTCCAGGGCTTGTCGGCATAATATCCGCCCGCATGAGACAGGAGACTTGGATTGGTGGGATGGCGTGGCTTAGCGGCTTTGCCCATGCGTCTTTCCGGGGCTTCACCGGCGCAGACGGCAGATGTTCTGCCATCCCCAACGGGGGCGGCAGAACGAAACCAGGGGCGGAATGGCGGTATGCCATCTTGCCTCATTTGACGGAGTAGACCCGTGCAAAGAAAACAGAAGGAAGCCGTAGTCGACGTGCTGCACGAAACCTTCAATGGGGCCGGCAGTGTTGTCGTGGCTCATCAGAAGGGTTTGACAGTCGTTGAGATTACAGACCTTCGCGGGCGTATGCGGGAAGCTGGGGCGGGTTTTCGGGTAACCAAAAACCGCCTGGCCAAGCGCGCGCTGGCAAGCACGCCGTACGAAAACCTAACTGACTTGTTCAGCGGGCCGACGACGGTCGCCTATTCTGATGACCCCGTGGCCGCGGCGAAAGTCGCGGTCAACTTCGCCAAAGACAATGACAAATTTGAAGTCATTGGCGGCGGGTTTGCAGGCCAAGAACTCAGCCTTGAGCAGGTGCAAGCACTTGCTGCATTGCCGCCGCTTGACGAGCTGCGTGCGAAACTTGTTGGCATGATCTCGACACCTGCGACCCGAATTGCTGCAATCACAGCGGCGCCTGCTGGCCAGCTTGCTCGCGTGTTTGGTGCCTATGGGGCCACGGAATAAGCAAAACCAACCCGATATAGGCGTGCGCTGCGAAAAATCGGTTAACGCGCCTTTAACAATAAACCAACTGATCTAAATCTAAGGAACGAAACAATGGCTGATCTTGCAAAGCTCGTTGAGAACCTCTCTGAACTGACGGTTCTCGAAGCTGCTGAACTCTCCAAGATGCTTGAAGAGAAATGGGGTGTTTCTGCTGCTGCTCCTGTAGCTGCTGCCGCTGCTGGCGGGGGTGAAGTGGCTGCTGCTGCTGAAGAGAAAGACGAATTTGATGTCATTCTCGCATCCATCGGCGACAAGAAAATCAACGTGATTAAGGAAGTTCGTGCAATCACCGGTCTTGGCCTGAAAGAAGCCAAAGACCTCGTCGAGAGCGCGCCTAAAGCGTTGAAGGAAGGTGCTTCTAAAGACGAAGCCGAAGAAATGAAGAAGAAGCTAGAAGACGTTGGTGCCACCGTGGAGCTGAAATAGCTCCTTGGCCGTTAACGCCTTTTAAACTGGTTGCTTAGGAGCGCCGCGCCGTGAAACGCGCGTGCGCTCCTAACAGCGGTTTATGTTCCGCAGCGCGCAGACGTGCGATTGTGGGCAAGACTATGTACAACCGGATGATGCGCCCCGGTCCGTAAGCCGCATCGATGAGTTATGACTGATAGTGGGCCACCTTGGTCCTGCTGTCTCTGAGCGCCGGCCGTTCGCCTGGCGCAACCGAATTGAAGGAGTGTAAATCAGATGGCGATGTCGATGACCGGTCGTAAGCGTATCCGTCGTCGTTTCGGGCACATCCGCGAAGCGGCTCCGATTCCTAATCTGATCGAGGTGCAGAAGCGCTCCTACGACAATTTTCTCAAGATCGACGCAGGACCGGAAGAGCGGAAAACCCAGGGCCTTGCCCAGGCACTGTCCTCTGTGTTCCCCGTGCGCGATTTTGCAGGCAAGGCCCAGCTCGAGTTCGTTGATTACGAATTTGAGCCTCCAAAGTATGACGTTGAAGAATGCCGCCAACGTGGCCTGACATACTCTGCGCCGCTCAAGGTGACGCTGCGCCTCGTGGTGTGGGACATTGATGAGGATACTGGCGCACGCTCGATCCGCGATATTAAAGAGCAGGACGTCTACATGGGCGATATGCCCCTAATGACGGACCACGGCACGTTCATCGTGAACGGCACGGAACGCGTGATCGTATCGCAGATGCACCGCTCACCGGGCGTGTTCTTCGATCACGACAAGGGCAAAACGCATTCTTCCGGCAAGCTTCTGTTCGCATCGCGGGTTATTCCTTATCGCGGGTCTTGGTTGGACTTTGAGTTCGACGCGAAAGATCTGGTCTACGTGCGGATTGATCGCCGTCGGAAGCTGCCGGTAACGACGATGCTTATGGCGCTCGACAATGACGAGACGGCTGAAAAGCGCGAAGCCGCCCATGCGGAAGAGCTGCTGTTGCCGCCGGATCAGGCAGAGGGGCTGTCCCACGAGGACATCCTGTCAACTTTCTATGAAGTCGAAGCCTATGAGCGGAGCGGTGAAGGCTGGACCGCACCATTCGATCCTTCAACCCTGAAACAGGGAAAGGCTGCGAGCGATATCCGTGACGCTGAAACAGGCGAAGTCGTCGTCAAGGCGGATAGCCGGATTACGCCGCGGTCGATCAAAAAGCTCCAGGACAGTGGCGTGAAGCGCCGGCTGGCTGACAACGAAGAGCTGATGGGCCGCTTTATCGCGACGGACATTATTAATCTCAGCACAGGTGAAATTTACGCCGAAGCTGGTGCAGAGATCGAAGAAGAACTGCTTGAGACCCTGGCGACTGTGGGCATTGATAACATTGATGTCCTCGGCGTCGACCACGTTAACGTTGGGCCGTATATCCGCAACACGTTGCAGGTCGATAAGAACAAGACCCGCTATGACGCGCTGACGGATATTTATCGCGTTATGCGACCAGGCGAGCCGCCGACACCTGAATCTGCGGATCAGATGTTCAAGAGCTTGTTCTTTGATGGCGAGCGCTATGATCTGTCGGCTGTTGGCCGCGTGAAAATGAATGCGCGCCTCGGTCTTGAAGCGCCGGATACTCAGCGTGTTCTGCGCCGCGAAGACATCATGGCCATCGTCAAAACACTGGTCGATCTGAAAGATGGCCGCGGCGACATTGACGATATTGATCACCTCGGCAACCGCCGGGTTCGTTCCGTTGGCGAATTGATGGAGAACCAGTATCGCGTTGGCTTGCTCCGTATGGAGCGGGCGATCCGCGAGCGCATGAGTTCTGTCGATATTGACGCTGTGATGCCGCAGGATCTGATCAACGCTAAACCGGCTGCCGCAGCAGTTCGGGAGTTCTTTGGTTCCTCGCAGCTGTCCCAATTTATGGATCAGACCAACCCGCTTTCAGAGATCACCCACAAGCGCCGTTTATCTGCGCTTGGCCCAGGCGGTCTCACTCGTGAGCGCGCAGGCTTTGAAGTCCGGGACGTACACGCGACGCACTATGGCCGTATCTGCCCGATTGAAACGCCGGAAGGCCCGAATATTGGGCTGATCAACAGCTTGGCCACATATGCCCGCGTCAACAAATACGGCTTCATTGAAACGCCTTACCGTAAGGTGATCGATGGGCTGGTGACCGATGATGTGGTCTATATGTCCGCCATGGAAGAAGGTCGGCACACGGTCGCGCAGGCGAACGAGCCAATCAGCGCAGAGAGCCATTTGGTCAATGAACTGGTTGATTCCCGGCGTGGTGGTGAATATGCGCTGTCGCCCCGTGAACAGATCGATTTCATGGACGTGTCGCCAAAGCAACTTGTTTCAGTTGCTGCGGCATTGATTCCATTCCTCGAAAACGATGACGCGAACCGCGCGCTCATGGGCTCAAACATGCAGCGGCAGGCTGTGCCGCTCCTGCAGAGCAAGGCACCGCTGGTCGGAACCGGCATGGAAAGTGCCGTCGCTAAGGATTCAGGTGCAACGATTACCGCCAAACGTGGTGGCATCGTTGATCAGATCGACGCGATGCGGATCGTTGTTCGCGCCAATGAGGAAGAGTCCCAGGGCGATACGGGCGTTGATATCTACACGCTGCAGAAGTTCGAACGCTCCAACCAATCCACGTGCATTACCCAGCGTCCGTTGGTCCGCAAGGGCGATCGGGTGGCTGCAGGCGATATTATCGCGGATGGTCCTTCGACGAACCTTGGTGATCTGGCGTTGGGCCGGAACGTGCTCGTCGCGTTCATGCCCTGGAATGGCTTTAACTTCGAAGATTCGATCGTCATCTCTGAGCGGATCGCTCGCGACGACGTGTTTACTTCCATTCACATCGAAGAATTCGAAGTGATGGCGCGGGATACGAAGCTCGGCCAGGAAGAGATCACGCGGGATATCCCGAACGTTTCTGAAGAAGCGCTGCGGAACTTGGATGAAGCAGGCATCGTGTATGTGGGCGCGGAGATAAATCCGGGCGATATCATGGTCGGTAAAGTCACGCCTAAGGGCGAGTCGCCGATGACGTCTGAAGAAAAGCTGCTACGCGCCATCTTTGGTGAAAAAGCGGCTGACGTCCGTGACACCTCCTTGAAGGTGCCGCCGGGGGTGACTGGCACGATTGTTGACGTGCGCGTCTTCTCCCGCCGCGGCGTTGAGAAAGACGAGCGCGCACGGGCCATTGATCAGTCCGAGATTGAACGCCTCGCGAAAGACCGGGACGATGAGCGCGGGATTATTACCCGTAGCTTCAACTCCCGTCTGCGTGAAGTGCTGGGCGGCCAGACGATTGTATCTGGGCCAAAGGGGGTTGATGAGGTCAAAAAGGGTGCCGTTATTGACGCTGCTTTGCTTGACGCGATCACACCTAATCAGCAGCGCCAAATCACTGTCGAGGACGATGCGGTGATGCAAGAGCTTGAGGCCTTTGGCCGCCAGTTCGATGAGAGCATCAAGCAGCTAATTGACCGGTTTGAGAACAAGGTCGAGAAGCTGGAGCGCGGCGATGAGCTGCCTCCTGGAGTGATGAAGATGGTCAAAGTCTTCGTTGCGGTCAAGCGCAAGCTGCAGCCAGGCGATAAGATGGCTGGCCGTCATGGTAATAAGGGTGTCGTTTCGACCATCGTCCCGATGGAAGACATGCCGCACTTGGAAGACGGCACGCCGGTTGATATCGTGCTGAATCCGCTTGGTGTTCCAAGCCGTATGAACGTCGGTCAGATTCTCGAAACGCATTTGGGCTGGGCCTGTGCGGGTCTTGGTCAGCAGATCGAGACCATGCTGGATTCAGTGGCCCAAGGCGACAAAGGCATGCAGGATCTGCGCGATAAGCTTGCGGATATCTATGGTCCGGAGATGAACGAGAGTGACGTCAAGGTTCTCAGTGATGATGAAATCCTTGAGCTCTCGAACAATCTGACTGAGGGCCTGCCGATCGCAACGCCAGTGTTTGATGGTGCGCGCGAATCCGATATCAACACAATGCTGGAGAAGGCTAATTTGCCGACCTCCGGCCAGACCCGATTGATTGATGGACGTTCCGGCGAGCCTTTCCATCGCCCGGTTACTGTCGGCTTCATCTATATGCTGAAGCTCCATCACTTGGTGGACGACAAGATTCATGCGCGGTCTATCGGTCCGTACAGTCTCGTTACCCAGCAGCCGCTGGGTGGTAAAGCACAGTTCGGTGGACAGCGCTTTGGTGAGATGGAAGTGTGGGCGCTTGAAGCTTATGGTGCCGCCTATACATTGCAGGAAATGTTGACGGTAAAATCCGATGATGTCTCTGGGCGGACAAAAGTTTACGAAGCGATTGTGCGCGGCGACGACACGTTCGACGCGGGCATTCCAGAATCGTTTAACGTTTTGATCAAGGAGCTTCGCTCGCTTGGCTTGAATGTTGAACTGCAGGAGACGGAACCGACTGCGTAACCCGCGTCGGCTCTTTCTTCTTCGACCCCTATGGGCGCTGCGACGGCAGCCGCCTTTCCCTTGCGACGGGCGTATCCACGCCCGCTGCACAAGCAGGCTAAAGGAGCGTGCCCCTATGAATGATTTGATGAAGGTCTTCAGCCAGATTCAGGGTGCCCAGAGCTTTGACAAAATTCGCATCTCTATCGCCAGCCCAGAGCGCATCCGCTCCTGGTCTTACGGTGAGATCAAGAAGCCAGAAACAATCAACTATCGTACATTTAAGCCGGAACGGGATGGCCTGTTTTGCGCGCGTATCTTTGGCCCGATCAAAGATTACGAATGCCTGTGCGGTAAATATAAACGCATGAAGTATCGCGGCATCATCTGCGAGAAATGCGGCGTTGAAGTCACGCTCACAAAAGTCCGGCGCGAGCGCATGGGCCATATTGAGCTAGCAGCGCCCGTTGCGCATATCTGGTTCCTGAAGTCACTTCCAAGCCGAATTGGTCTCATGCTCGACATGACGCTGCGTGAGCTTGAGCGCGTGCTGTATTTCGAAAGCTTCCTGGTTGTTGATCCCGGTTTGACCGATCTCGGCGAGCGGCAGCTGCTGTCCGAAGACGAATATTACGGCGCGCAGGATGATTACGGCGCTGACAATTTCACAGCCATGATCGGCGCTGAAGCCATCAAGGTTCTGCTGACAAATATGGACATGGGGTCCGAGCGCGAAAATCTGCGTGAGGAGCTTAAGGACACGAACTCTGAAGCCAAGCGTAAGAAGATCGTCAAGCGCTTGAAGCTGATCGAAGCGTTCATGGAATCCGGCGCACGTCCGGAATGGATGGTGCTGGATGTTGTTCCGGTTATTCCGCCAGAACTTCGCCCGCTGGTTCCGCTGGATGGCGGTCGTTTCGCGACATCCGATTTGAATGACCTCTATCGGCGGGTCATCAACCGGAATAATCGCCTGAAGCGTCTGATTGAACTGCGCGCGCCAGACATCATTATCCGCAACGAAAAGCGGATGCTTCAAGAATCGGTCGATGCGCTGTTTGATAATGGCCGTCGTGGTCGGGTTATCACCGGTGCGAATAAGCGTCCGCTGAAATCGCTTTCAGACATGCTCAAAGGTAAGCAAGGACGGTTCCGGCAGAACTTGCTCGGCAAGCGCGTTGATTATTCTGGCCGTTCGGTCATCGTAGTTGGCCCAAGCTTGCTGCTGCATCAATGCGGGCTGCCCAAGAAAATGGCGCTCGAGCTGTTCAAGCCGATGATCTATTCGAAGCTTGAACTCTACGGTATGGCCAGCACCATTAAGGCTGCCAAGCGCATGGTCGAGCGGGAACGCCCGGAAGTATGGGATATCCTGGAAGAGGTTATCCGCGAACACCCGGTCATGCTGAACCGTGCGCCAACGCTTCACCGCTTGGGCATTCAGGCGTTTGAGCCAAAGCTAGTTGAAGGCAAAGCCATTCAGCTGCATCCGCTGGTTTGCACAGCGTTCAATGCTGATTTCGATGGTGACCAAATGGCGGTCCACGTGCCACTATCCCTGGAAGCGCAGCTTGAAGCCCGCGTTCTGATGATGTCCACCAACAACATCCTCAGCCCCGCGAACGGCAAGCCCATTATCGTACCGACCCAGGATATCGTCCTTGGTCTCTATCACTTGTCCATGGATCGCGAAGGCGAGCCAGGTGAAGGTATGGTGTTCCGTGGGGTCGGCGAAGCAAAGCAGGCGCTCGATCAGGGCGTCGTATCCTTCAACACGCGCGTCAAGGCGCGCTGGGGTTGGATCAATGCTGAGGGCGAAGAAACCGTCACTGTGTTCGACACGACCCCCGGTCGGATGGTCATCGGTGAGCTGTTACCGCGCACACCTGGCATGGGCTTCGACACCGTCAATGAGGTTATGACCAAAAAGGCCATCTCCAACTTGATCGATACTGTCTACCGGACATGTGGTCAGAAGCACACGGTGATCTTCGCGGACCGCCTGATGACTCTCGGATTCACGACGGCAACCCGTTCAGGCGTTTCGTTCGGCAAGGATGACATGGTCATTCCGGCTGAAAAGAAAGCCTTGATCGAAGAAGCGCAGACGCTGGTCAAACAGTATGAGCGCCAGTATCTGGACGGCCTGATCACTCAGGGCGAAAAGTACAACAAGGTCGTTGATGCTTGGTCAAACACGTCGGACAAAGTGGCTCGTGCCATGATGGGCGGCATCGCGAAGCTCGAAGATGGCAAGCCCATCAACGCGGTCTATATGATGGCACACTCAGGTGCGCGTGGGTCTGAAGCGCAGATCAAGCAGCTTGCCGGTATGCGTGGCCTGATGGCTAAGCCATCTGGTGAGATCATCGAAACGCCGATTATCTCAAACTTCAAGGAAGGCCTGACCGTTCTTGAGTACTTCAACTCCACCCACGGTGCGCGTAAGGGTCTTGCGGATACGGCGTTGAAGACCGCGAACTCTGGCTACCTCACCCGCCGTTTGGTGGATGTGGCGCAGGATTGTATCATCTTCAGCCATGATTGCGGCACTCAAGAAGGCCTAGTCATTCGCGCCGTTGTTGAAGGCGGTGATGTGATTGAGGCGCTTTCCGAACGCATCCTTGGCCGTACGGCAGCCGTGGACATCAAAGACCCGCTTTCCGGGGACGTGATTGTTCCAGCCGGTGGCATCATTGATGAAACTACATCAGTGCAGGTCGAAGATGCGGGCGTTGACGAAGTCAAAATCCGGTCTGTCTTGACCTGTGAGGCGGACCTTGGCGTTTGCGGCCGTTGCTATGGCCGTGATCTGGCGCGCGGAACCGAAGTCAATATCGGTGAGGCTGTTGGCGTTATCGCAGCGCAATCCATTGGCGAGCCGGGCACTCAGCTCACCATGCGCACGTTCCATATTGGTGGTGCGGCGCAGCGTGGTGCGGAGCAGTCCAGTATTGAAGCCACCCATGACGGCACGATCAAGATCTTGAACCGGAATGTGGTAATCGACGCAACAGACACGCCGATCGTGATGGGCCGAAATACGGAAGTTATTCTGATCGATCCAGCGGGCCGCGAGCGTGCGCGTCATCGTCTACCGTATGGTGCGCGATTGCTCACCGACGAAGGGGCAACCGTTGAGCGGGGCCAAAAGCTCGGCGAATGGGATCCGTTCATGCTTCCCATCATCTCCGAGCGTGACGGTGTCGCGAATTATGTCGACTTGGTAGACGGCGTCTCCATGCGTGAGGTTATGGATGAAGAAACCGGAATCGCAAGCCGTGTGGTCGTTGATTGGCGTCAGCAACAGCGTGGTGCAGACCTCAAGCCGCTTATCGCTTTGACGGACGAAAATGGTGAGCCGATTGAACTGGCCGCTGGCATCCAGGCCCGCTACTTCCTCAGCGTGGATGCTGTTCTGAATATTGAGAACGGTGCCCGGATTAAGGCAGGCGAGGTGCTTGCTCGTATCCCACGCGAATCTTCAAAGACTCGTGACATCACCGGTGGTCTGCCGCGTGTGGCGGAGCTGTTCGAGGCGCGTCGTCCGAAGGACCATGCGGTCTTGGCCGAAACCAATGGCCGCGTAGAGTTTGGTAAGGATTACAAGACCAAGCGTCGGATCATCGTCCGCGATATGGTTGATCCTGATCAGACATCTGAATATATGGTGCCGAAGGGTCGGCATGTTGCCGTGCGCGAAGGCGATATGGTGGAAACAGGTGATCTCCTGCTGGACGGTAATCCCGCCCCGCATGACATCCTGCATGTGCTCGGCGTAGAAGCGCTCGCAGAATTCCTGGTCCATGAAATTCAGAGCGTATATCGCCTCCAGGGCGTGAAGATCAACGATAAGCACATTGAGGTGATTGTTCGCCAGATGCTGCAGAAGGTTGAGATTTCTGAGCCGGGCGATACCACGTATCTGATTGGCGAGCTGATCGACCGGACAGAGTTCGATGAGGTAAACGCGCGGACGGCTGCTGAAGATGGCAAACCTGCTGAAGCGACTCCTGTCCTACAGGGCATCACCAAGGCCTCACTGCAGACGCAGTCGTGGATTTCGGCGGCATCCTTCCAGGAAACGACTCGGGTGCTTACGGATGCGTCGACGGCTGGCAAGATCGATACGCTAAATGGCTTGAAAGAGAATGTTATCGTTGGCCGCTTGATCCCCGCGGGCACTGGTAGCGTGATGAATCGCGTGCGGCGTATTGCTGCGGAGCGCGACCGTCAGCTCTCTGCTGAGCGCGCTGCAAAGCACGCACAGCCTGCCCTGCCGAGCCCTGACGCACTAGAGCCAGAGGCCGCGGCAGAATAATTTTCGAATAACTGAGCGCACATAAACTTTCGCGCGAATATAGCGTTCTTATCCTGTTGACGCGAGGCCCGTGTCTCTCTATGTTCGCCGAACTCTTGCCGGGGCTGGCTGTAGGTGCCCGGGCAATTAGCGATACTTAACCGCTTCGTTAGTTGTTCAAACGCCTAGACGCAGTTCCGATAACATTCGCGTTTCGCGCGGATGCCCCAAGAGGTCTATCCGCGTCGGGAGCGGCCGCTACTTCGGTCGCTCATCGTTTTTGGAAGACCGCTTTGGTTTATCGGAATTTGTGTTCGCCAGACGCCCAGCTTTAAGAGTGGGCGTTTTTTGTTGAGACGTGACTGAGAATGGAGATCGGCCTGATGCCGACGATTAACCAGTTGATCCGCAAGCCGCGGAAGTCGCCTCCAAACCGGAACAAAGTTCCGGCATTGGAAGCATGCCCGCAGAAGCGTGGTGTTTGCACGCGCGTATATACTACGACGCCAAAGAAGCCGAATTCGGCGCTGCGTAAAGTTGCGCGCGTTCGGCTTACAAATGGTTTCGAAGTGACAAGCTATATTCCCGGTGAAGGGCATAACCTGCAGGAGCACTCAGTCGTGCTTATCCGCGGCGGTCGTGTCAAAGATTTGCCGGGTGTTCGTTACCACATCCTCCGGGGCGTTTTGGATACGCAGGGTGTAGCAAGTCGTCGCCAGCGTCGTTCCAAATACGGCGCCAAACGGCCGAAGTGATCGGGAGTTAGATCGAAATGTCTCGTCGCCGCGCCGCAGAGAAGCGCCCAGTTACGCCGGATCCCAAGTACGGTGATACGGTCCTCAGCAAGTTCGTTGCTTGCATGATGATGCACGGAAAGCGCGCCGTTGCTGAAAAAATTGTTTATGACGCATTGGCGAAGGCTGAAGGCCGTGCCGGCGTTGAAGCTATCGCCGCTTTCCGCACGGCGCTGGAAAACGTTCAGCCAGCTGTCGAAGTGCGGTCCCGCCGGGTTGGCGGTGCGACATACCAGGTTCCAATGGAAGTGCGTGCCGAACGCGCCCAGGCCCTGGCAATTCGTTGGTTGATCGCAGCAGCGCGCTCACGCTCCGAAAAAACCATGACGGACCGCCTCTCTAATGAGGTTTTGGACGCCATGAATGGACGCGGCGCAGCAGTTAAAAAGCGGGAAGACACGCATCGGATGGCTGAAGCCAACCGCGCCTTCTCGCACTATCGCTGGTAGTCACTAGGTTTTAATGCTTCGGCGCACGCCGGACAGGAGCTTTCTATGGCCCGTGAACATACATTAGATCTGTACCGAAATATCGGGATCATGGCGCACATCGACGCCGGAAAAACTACGACCACCGAGCGAATTCTTTATTATACAGGCCGCAGCCATAAAATCGGCGAAGTGCATGATGGCGCTGCAACTATGGATTGGATGGAACAAGAGCAAGAGCGCGGCATTACGATTACGTCTGCTGCGACGACATGCTTTTGGGCTGATCACCGTATCAACATCATTGATACCCCAGGCCACGTTGACTTCACGATTGAGGTTGAGCGGTCTTTGCGTGTGCTCGATGGTGCCGTCGCCGTGTTCGATTCGGTCGCTGGCGTAGAGCCACAGTCTGAGACTGTATGGCGGCAGGCTGATAAGTACGGTGTTCCACGGATGTGTTTCGTCAACAAGATGGACCGCACCGGCGCTGACTTCTTCCGCTGCGTCGACATGATGGAAGATCGCCTGGGTGCCCGTGCGCTCGTGCTGCAGCTGCCTATCGGCTCAGAAGCTGAATACGAAGGCGTCGTCGATCTCATTCGCATGAAGGAAATCGTTTGGAAGAACGAAGATCTCGGCGCTGAGTTCGAATACCGTGACATTCGCGACAGCTTGGCTGAACAAGCCGCTGAGTACCGGGAAAAGCTTGTCGAAACTGCTGTCGAAATGAACGATGCGGCGATGGAAGCCTACCTTGAAGGCGTTGAGCCGGACGAAGTAACGCTGAAGGCTTGCATCCGTGCGGGCACTCTGGACGCAAGCGTCGGGTTCGTTCCAGTTCTGAATGGCACAGCGTTCAAGAACAAGGGCGTGCAGCCACTGCTCGACGCGGTGATTGATTATATGCCGTCTCCATTAGATGTCCCTTCTATTAAGGGTGTGGCTGTCGATTCAGATACACCAATGGTCCGAAACTCGACCGACGATGAGCCATTTTCTGCGCTCGCATTCAAGATTATGACTGATCCGTTCGTTGGTAGTCTCACATTCGTCCGTATCTATTCGGGCGTTCTTGAAAGCGGCCAATCCGTATTGAATTCGGTTAAGAATAATCGTGAGCGCGTTGGCCGTATGTTGGCGATGCATGCAAACAGTCGTGAAGATGTCAAAGAAGCTCGCGCTGGCGATATCGTTGCCCTTGCTGGTCTAAAGAACACGACGACTGGGGATACGCTCTGCGACACAATTAAGCCGGTTGTGCTTGAACGGATGGAATTCCCAGACCCTGTTATCGAAGTGGCTGTGGAACCGAAGTCTAAAGCCGACCAGGAGAAGATGGGCGTTGCCCTCTCTCGTTTGGCGCAAGAAGACCCGTCGTTCCGCGTGTCTACAGATCATGAGAGCGGTCAGACGATCATTAAGGGTATGGGTGAATTGCACCTGGACATTCTTGTCGATCGCATGCGCCGCGAGTTTAGTGTGGAAGCTGATGTTGGTGCGCCACAGGTGGCATATCGTGAGACGATCACGCGACGCGCAGAAGTTGATTACACTCACAAGAAGCAGACGGGTGGTTCTGGTCAGTACGCGCGGATCAAGCTTGTGTTTGAGCCGCAGGAAGAAAAGGCTCTCGGTAACACGTTCGACTCTACGATCGTTGGTGGCTCGGTACCTAAGGAATACATTCCCGGCGTTGAAAAAGGCCTCAGGTCAGCCATGGAAAGTGGTATTATCGTCGGCTTCCCGGTGATTGACGTGAAGATCACATTGGTTGACGGTGCCTACCATGACGTTGACTCCAGTGTGATGGCATTTGAGATCGCCGCACGCTCTGCCTTTCGCGAAGGTATGGAGCAATCCGGACCGGCGTTGCTTGAACCGATTATGAAGGTCGAAGTGGTTACGCCAGAAGATTACATGGGCGATGTCATTGGTGACTTGAATAGTCGGCGCGGACAAGTTAGTGGGATGGATAGCCGCGGTAACGCGAGCGTCATCGATGCGATGGTGCCGCTTGCCAATATGTTCGGCTACGTCAATACCTTGCGTTCTATGAGCCAGGGTCGGGCGCAATATTCCATGCAATTCGATCACTACGAGCAGGTGCCTCAAGCTGTAGCGGACGAAGTTCGCTCTAAAATGGCCTGAAGAGACTGACTTAACCCAATTTGGCTCGCGTGTAACGCGGGCCGCCTATAGACACACGACGCTTAGGAGCCCACGAGATGGCTAAAGAGAAGTTTGAGCGTAATAAGCCGCATTGCAACATCGGCACGATTGGTCACGTAGATCATGGCAAGACGTCTTTGACGGCTGCTATCACGAAAGTGTTGGCAGAGTCCGGCGGCGCTGATTTCCAGGCTTATGACCAGATTGACAAGGCGCCAGAGGAAAAGGCGCGCGGGATCACGATTTCTACGGCGCACGTAGAATATGAGACCGAAGCCCGCCACTACGCCCACGTTGATTGCCCGGGCCATGCTGATTATGTAAAGAACATGATCACGGGTGCTGCGCAGATGGATGGCGCTATTCTTGTTGTGTCAGCAGCAGACGGCCCGATGCCTCAGACCCGTGAGCACATCCTGCTCGCTCGTCAGGTTGGTGTGCCTGCATTGGTCGTGTTCCTGAACAAGGTTGATCAGGTTGACGATGAAGAGCTGCTTGAGCTGGTCGAGATGGAAGTGCGTGAGCTGCTTTCTTCTTACGACTTCCCAGGCGACGACATTCCGATCATCAAGGGCTCTGCGCTTGCTGCACTTGAAGACAGCAACAAAGAAACTGGCCATGATGCGGTTCTGGAGCTGATGGCTGCAGTGGACGAATACATTCCGCAGCCAGAGCGTCCGATTGATCGTCCGTTCCTAATGCCGATCGAAGACGTGTTCTCGATCTCAGGCCGTGGCACGGTTGTGACGGGTCGTGTTGAGCAGGGCGTTGTGAAGGTTGGCGAGGAGATCGCGATCATCGGCCTGCGTGACACGCAGAAGACGACGGTTACGGGCGTTGAAATGTTCCGCAAGCTGCTCGATCAAGGCCAGGCTGGCGATAACGTTGGTTGCCTGTTGCGCGGCATTGGTCGTGAAGACGTGGAGCGTGGCCAGGTTCTGGCGCATCCAGGGTCGATCACGCCGCACACGAAGTTTGAGTGTGAATGCTACGTGCTGACGAAAGACGAAGGCGGTCGTCACACGCCGTTCTTCTCAAACTATCGTCCGCAGTTCTACTTCCGCACGACGGACGTTACGGGGACTGTTGAACTGCCAGAAGGCACGGAGATGGTTATGCCGGGGGATAACATCTCCATGGTTGTTAACCTGATCGCGCCGATTGCAATGGATGAAGGCTTGCGCTTCGCGATCCGCGAAGGCGGCCGAACTGTCGGCGCTGGCGTCGTCGCCAAAGTCGTCGCTTAAGCTAGCTGAAGGTTGAACGCTGGCGCCGCCTCCCCGCTATTGGGGCAGGGCGGGCGGCGACAGGGGAAAAGAACGATGGATAGTCAAAACATACGCATCCGCCTGAAGGCATTCGATCATCGCGTGCTGGATCAGTCCACAAGCGAAATCGTCAATACAGCTAAACGGACCGGGGCCACTGTGCGTGGGCCGATTCCGCTGCCGACGAAGATTCAGAAATACACGGTGTTGCGCGGTCCGCACATTGATAAGAAATCCCGCGAGCAGTTTGAGATGCGTACGCATCGCCGCGTGCTGGATATTGTTGAACCGACTCCACAGACGGTTGATGCGCTTATGCGCCTCGATCTTTCTGCCGGCGTCGATGTAGAGATCAAGGTCTAAGTTCATGGCAAGGTCAAAGCCCATCCGTAGGACCGGTCTGATCGGGCGTAAGCTCGGTATGACACGGCTGTTCGGCGAAGGCGGGGCACACATTCCCGTAACCGTCATTGATGTCAGCGGCAATTTTGTCGTCGGCCAACGTACGCCCGACGCGAATGGCTATGCAGCCGTGCAGCTTGGTTACGATCCGGCAAAGCCGAAGAATGTGCCGCAGCCAATGCGCGGTGTCTTCGCTAAGGCCGAAGTTGAGCCAAAAAAGCGCGTCAAAGAATTTCGCGTTAGTGATGATGCCCTTGTCGATGTTGGGGCTGAATTGTCGGCGGATCACTTCCTTGAAGGGCAGCTAGTTGATATCTCCGGTGAGACTATCGGTAAAGGCTTCGCTGGTGCCATGAAGCGCCACGGATTTGCGGGTCTTCGGGCAACGCATGGTGTGTCCATCTCCCACCGTTCGCACGGTTCAACTGGTAACAGTCAGGACCCCGGCAAGGTTTGGAAGGGCAAGAAGATGGCCGGCCAGATGGGCGCGCGCAGTCGCACCCAACAGCACCTCAAAGTCGCGCGCATTGATGCGGAGCGTGGCTTGGTGATGATTAAGGGTGCAGTGCCAGGCTCGGCAGGCGGTTACATCTACATTAGCGATGCAATTCGTCGGCCCATGCCGAGCGATGCACCGTTCCCGGCCGGTCTGAAGGCGAGCGAAGCGCCAGCCAATGACGATCGTGAGGCAGCTGCCGCTGATGCGCCTGAAGTTGTAGCTGAAGGCGGGGAGGAATAGGTCGAAATGAAACTCTCCATGAAAACACTCGCGAACACGGACGCCGGTGAGATCGAAGTTTCCGATGACGTGTTCGGCATTGAGCCGCGCGGTGACATAGTTGCACGGGTTGTGCGGTGGCAGCTGGCTAAGCGTCAGGCCGGTACGCATAAAACACAGGAACGTGCTGAGGTATCTGTCACCAAAACACGTATTGGCCGCCAAAAAGGCGCTGGTCGGGCCCGTCACGGTAGTGCGAACGCCAACTTGTTCCGCGGCGGAGCAGTGGCACACGGTCCACGTGTTCGGAGCCATGCGCATAATCTTCAGAAGAAGGTCCGTCGCCTCGGCATGCGGTCCGCACTTTCTGCCAAGCAGGCAGAAGGCAAGCTGATGATCATTGAAAGCCTGGCTCTCGAAGACGCGAAGACTAAGACTTTGAAGGCACAGCTTGATGGCCTTGGGGCACGTTCGATCCTGGTGGTTGGCGGCGCAGAAGTGGATGCCGGTTTTGCCCGCGCCGCGCGCAATCTCGCTGGTGTAGACGTGTTGCCGCAGCAAGGCGCTAACGTTTTTGACATTATGCGCCGGGACATGCTCATCATGACCCGCGATGCAGTTGAGCACTTGGAGGCGCGCCTCAAATGAGCCGGGCAAGAGCAATCAAACCAGCGGCGAGCCCGTTGACGCAGAACCAAACAATGAACGTCCTGCGTAAGCCGATCATTAGCGAAAAGGCCACGCTGATTTCCGAATATAATCAGGTGACCTTCGAAGTGGCGATTGACAGTAATAAAGCTGAGATCAAGCAGGCTGTCGAAAGCCTGTTCAATGTCTCTGTAACGGCTGTCAACACAATTCGCGTAAAAGGTAAGGTCAAGCGTTTCCGAGGCATGCTGGGCAAGCGCAAGGACGTGAAGAAAGCAATCGTAACCCTGGCCGACGGCGACATGATTGATGTCGCGTCTGGCGTCTAACGGCGAAACCGGGGAGGAGAGAGCAGAATGGCTCTGAAGAAATATAAACCTACGTCTCCAGGACGTCGCGGATTGGTCCTTGTAGACCGTTCTGTGCTTTGGAAAGGCCGTCCAGTCAAGGATTTGACTGAAGGCCTGAAGAAATCTGGTGGGCGTAATAACCATGGCCATATTACTGCGCGGCATCGTGGCGGCGGGCATAAGCGCCGGTACCGGTTCGTGGATTTCAAGCGTCGCGGTCGGGATGGTATTCCAGCAATCGTAGAACGCCTGGAATATGATCCAAATCGTACGGCCTTTATCGCGTTGATTAAATACGAAGACGGCGAGCTTGCTTATATACTAGCGCCGCAACGGCTTGCTGTTGGCGACATGGTTATGTCTGGCGATAAGGCTGACATTAAGCCGGGCAATGCGCTTCAGCTTCGTCGCATCCCAGTTGGCACTGTCATCCATAACGTGGAAATGAAGCCAGGTAAGGGCGGTCAGATCGCTCGTGCTGCTGGTGCTTATGTGCAGTTGGTTGGCCGTGATTCCGGCGAAGCTCTCTTGCGCTTGGCATCCGGCGAAGTTCGGATGGTCAGCCAGGAATGCTGGGCATCTATCGGCGCTGTATCTAATCCGGACAACAGCAATCAAACACTGGCTAAAGCCGGTCGCAATCGCTGGAAAGGCAAGCGCCCGCACGTTCGTGGCGTTGTCATGAACCCGGTCGATCACCCGCATGGCGGCGGCGAAGGCCGCACGTCCGGTGGTCGTCATCCTGTAACCCCTTGGGGCAAGCCTACAAAGGGTCACAGAACTCGCAAAAAGAAACCGTCAGACGCGAAGATCGTCCGGCGTCGTTACGGTAAGTAGGGGTAGACTATGGCGCGCTCCGTATGGAAAGGCCCGTTTGTGGATGGTTATCTGCTTAAGAAAGCAGAAACTGTTCGTGAAAGTGGGCGAAATGACGTGATCCGGACTTGGTCACGCCGCTCGACCGTTCTGCCACAGTTCGTGGGTCTCACGTTCGGTGTGCACAACGGGCAGAAATTTATTCCTGTCTCGGTCAATGAAAACATGATCGGCCATAAGTTTGGCGAGTTTGCGCCGACACGGACCTACTATGGTCACATGGCTGACAAGAAATCTAAGAGGGGCTGATGGGCAAGGGATCTAATCCGTCGCGCACTGCTGATAATGAAGCGCGCGCATTTGTGAAGTTCCTGCGGGTAAGCCCGCAGAAGCTGAACTTGGTTGCGGGCCAAATCCGCGGCCAGCGTGTTGAGCATGCGTTGAATGTGCTTGAGTTCTCGCCAAAGCGCATTGCGCAGGACGTGCGTAAAGCATTGTCTGCTGCCATTGCGAACGCAGAGAATAATCACCAGCTGGACGTCGACCGTTTGGTCGTCGGCGAAGCGTCTGTTGGTAAGCAAATGACCCTCAAGCGCATCCACGCGCGTGCCCGCGGCCGTGCTGCCCGCATTCAGAAGCCGTTTAGTAATCTGACGATCATCGTCCGCGAAGTTGAAGACGCTGAGGAGGCTTCCTGATGGGTCACAAGGTCAATCCAATCGGTCTTCGCCTTGGCATTAACCGCACTTGGGAATCCCGCTGGTACGCGGGTCAAGACTTCGGTGACTTGCTGCACGAGGATCTGGCGATCCGCGGTTACTTAACGGATAAGCTCGCCCAGGCCGGTATCAGCCGGATCCTGATTGAGCGTCCTGCTAAGAAGCCCCGTGTGACGATTTATACGGCGCGGCCAGGTGTGGTTATCGGCAAAAAGGGAGCGGATATTGACAAGCTGCGTGGTGAGCTGAACAGGCTGATCAGCAGCGATGTTAGCATCAACATTGTCGAAGTCCGGAAGCCAGAGGTCGATGCACAACTGGTTGCTGATAACGTAGCGCAGCAGTTAACTCGCCGTGTGTCGTTCCGACGTGCAATGAAGCGCGCAGTGCAGAGCTCAATGCGACTTGGTGCGCTCGGAATTCGTTTGAACTGTGCAGGCCGTCTTGGCGGTGCCGAGATCGCACGGACCGAATGGTATCGCGAGGGACGCGTTCCTTTGCATACGTTGCGTGCCGACATTGATTACGGCTTTGCAGAAGCAAAGACGACCTACGGCATTTGCGGTGTAAAGTGCTGGATATTTAAGGGCGAAGTGATTGGGCACGATCCGATGGCGCGGGATAAGCGCCTGGCAAGTGAACAGCCGGCTGCGACGCGCCAGAATTAAGTTTTTCTAGTTTGGAGATTTGAGCCATGCTCAGTCCGAAACGTACAAAATACCGGAAGGCGCATAAAGGGCGGATTCACGGGCTCGCTAAGGGCGGCACGGATCTCAACTTCGGCTCGATTGGTCTGAAGGCGCTGCAGCCTGGGCGCATAACTGCGCGCCAGATCGAGGCAGCCCGTCGCGCAATGACCCGCCACATTCGCCGTCAAGGTAAGGTCTATATCCGTATCTTCCCGGATGTGCCTGTGTCTACAAAACCTGCCGAAGTTCGGATGGGTAAAGGTAAGGGGTCTCCGGAATATTGGATGTGCAGGGTGAAGCCTGGTCGGATCATGTTTGAGATGGAAGGCGTGCCGGCTGATGTCGCTCGTGTGGCGTTTGAACTGGCGGCTGCTAAGTTGCCAATCAACACCCGCGTCGTGACCCGCCTCGGCGCTGAGGAGTAGGGCCATGAAATCTGGCGAAGTGCGCGCGAAAAGCGTTGATGAAATGAAAGACTCACTGGCCGCGCTAAAAAAAGAAGCGTTGAACCTTCGCTTCCAGCAAGCGTCCGGCCAATTGGAAAACACGGCCCGCGTTCAAACGGTCCGTAGAGATATTGCCCGCATTCTGACGGTGCTCGAAGAGCAACGTCAGGCAGCGGTTTGACGCGGAGGCTGTAAGACATGCCCAAACGAGTATTACGAGGCTTCGTGGTGAGCGATAAGATGGAAAAGTCCATCGTCGTCCGCGTGGAACGCCGTGTGCGCCACAAGGCGTATGGCAAGATCATGACCACGTCTAAGAAGTTCATGGCGCACGATGAGGCCAATGAGTTCAAGACTGGTGATCAAGTAGAGATCATTGAAAGCCGACCGTTATCAGCGAAAAAACGCTGGAGGGTGGTGAGTCAGGCTGATGCCGGCGCTGGCGGGGAGGACTAACCGATGATCCAGGTTGAATCCAACCTTGAGGTCGCAGACAATTCTGGTGCCAAGCGCGTCCAGTGCATTCGGGTTCTGGGTGGCACGAAGCGGCGATACGCGTCGGTTGGCGATGTCATCGTGGTCTCTGTCAAAGATGCCATTCCGCGTGGTCGTGTGAAGAAGGGCGAGGTGCATCGTGCTGTCGTTGTTCGGACAGCGAAGGACGTGCAGCGGGAAGACGGAACGACCATCCGCTTCGATAAGAATGCGGCTGTACTCATCAATGCTCAATTGGAGCCGATCGGGACACGGATCTTTGGGCCGGTGGTGCGTGAATTGCGCGCTCGCCGTTTCATGAAGATCATCTCGCTCGCCCCAGAAGTGCTTTAGGAGGCTTTTGGGATATGCAACGAATTCGTAAAGGTGACCAGGTGGCTGTGCTGGCCGGTCGCGATAAAGGCAAACGGGGTGAAGTCCTCAAGGTAATGCCAAAGGACGATCGCGTGGTCGTTCAAGGCGTTAACATGGTAAAACGGCATACGAAGCCGACCCAGTTCGCCCAAGGCGGCATTGTCGAGAAAGAGGCGTCAATTCACGTCTCGAACATCTCCCATGTAGACCCTGTTTCGGACAAGCCGACGCGTGTCGGTTTTAAGACGCTGGATGATGGCCGCAAAGTGCGTGTTGCCAAGTCCTCCGGCGAAACGATTGATCGGTAGACGGACATGGCAAGGTTATTACAACATTATCAGGACGTCGTGCGTCCGGCGATGCAGGATAAATTCCAGTACGCCAACGCTATGCAGATGCCGCGGTTGGACAAGGTCGTCCTGAATATCGGTGTCGGCGAAGCGGTCAATGATAGCAAGAAGGTCCAGTCCGCCGTTCAGGACATGACCCTTATTGCTGGTCAAAAGCCTGTCGTCACGATGGCCAAAAACTCTATTGCGACATTCAAGTTGCGTGATGGCATGGCGATTGGCTGTAAAGTCACGCTGCGTCGTCAACGTATGTACGAATTCATTGATCGCTTGGTGAACATCGCTCTGCCGCGCGTTCGTGATTTTCGTGGATTGAACTCCAAGTCTTTTGACGGCAATGGCAACTTCGCCATGGGTCTTAAGGAGCAGTTGGTATTCCCGGAGATTCAATACGACCAGATCGATGAAATCCGCGGCATGGATGTTATTATTTGCACAACGGCTGCGTCTAATGAGGAAGCGCTCGAACTCCTCAAAGGCTTTAACATGCCGTTTCCGAACTAAGCGCGAGGGAGCCCGATTAGCATGGCTAAGATTAGCGCCATTGAAACCAATCTCCGCCGGCAAAAGCTGGTGGCAAAGTACGCAGGAAAGCGTGCGGAGCTTAAGGATTTGATCGGCGATCAAACCCAGCCCCCTGAAGTGCGCTTTGCCGCGACCTTGGCGCTGGCCAAATTGCCGCGCAATTCGTCGAAGACGCGTGTTCGTAACCGGTGCCTCGTCACTGGCCGTCCGCGTGCCTATTACCGCAAATTCAAGATGTCTCGTATTGCTCTGCGTGATCTTGCCTCAACCGGCATGATCCCTGGCGTTACGAAGTCGAGCTGGTGAGGATTAGAGGATGGCTTTAAGCGATCCGCTCGGGGATATGTTGACTCGCATCCGTAATGGACAGCGGGCCGGGCAAGCAGTAGTTAACTCGCCGGCTTCGAAGCTGCGCGCAAATGTGTTGGAAGTACTAAAGCGGGAAGGTTATATCCGCGGCTTCGAAATGCATGAGCGTGACGGTGGCAAGAATGAGCTGTCGATCGAGCTGAAGTACTACGAAGGCGAAGGCGTAATCCGCACGATACAGCGGATCTCAAAGCCAGGCCGCCGTGTGTATACCGGCGTTTCGGACCTCAAGCCGCATCGCAACGGCCTCGGCATTTCTATTTTGTCGACGCCATCTGGCGTGTTGTCCGATCATGAAGCGCGCAGCCAGAATGTTGGCGGCGAAGTGCTCTGCCAGATCTTCTGAGCGAGCGGGAAAGGAATTAGGCAATGTCACGCGTCGGCAAAAGCCCGATTGAGGTGCCGTCTGGAACGACGGTTACTGTTGACGGTCAAATGATTAGGGCCAAAGGCAAGTTGGGTGAGCGCACGCTGCGCCTAGCGGACACCATTGGGGCTGACATCCAAGATGGCCAGCTGGTCATCACGCCGAAAGGCAATCCGGAAAAGAGCCGGATGATGTGGGGTACAATGCGTAGCTTGGCGCAATCCTTGGTGGTGGGGGTTACGGACGGGTTCACGAAGAACCTCGAGATCAATGGCGTTGGCTATCGCGCCCAGGTCGAGGGTAAGAACCTGAAGCTGCAGCTCGGCTTCAGCCATGACGTTATTTTCCCTATTCCGGAAGGCATCGACATTAAGTGCGAGCGCCCGACGGCGATTTCAGTGAGCGGAGCCGACAAACAGCGTGTGGGTCAGGTTGCTGCTGAGATCCGGTCCTATCGGCCGCCAGAGCCATACAAAGGCAAGGGCGTTAAGTATGCGGATGAGTTCATCTACCGCAAAGAAGGCAAGAAGAAGTAATTCTGACGTAGGAGTCGCGCGGGATGTTTACCGCCAATCAATTGATGGAACGCCGGCGCGCGCGCACACGCGCAGCGCTGAAGCGGAAATCGCGCGGTCGCTTGCGGCTGTCTGTTTTCCGTTCAGGTCGGCATATTTATGCGCAGGTTATTGATGACGTTGTCGGCAAAACGCTGGCAGCTGCTTCAAGCCTCGAAAAAGATATGCGGAGCAAGCTGAAGACGGGTGCCGATAAGGATGCTGCGTCTGAAGTAGGCAAGCTTGTCGCCGAACGGGCGAAAGCAGCTGGCGTTGAAGCGGTCGTATTTGATCGTGGCGCATATCGTTATCACGGCCGGGTGAAAGCCTTGGCCGAAGCCGCCCGCGAGGGCGGTCTCAAGTTCTAACGGGACAGACAGCATGGCAAGAGGTCCAAGAGGCGATCGCGGTGGTCGTGATCGCGAAGAGAGCGACATCATCGAGAAGCTGGTGTCGATCAATCGCGTTGCGAAGGTCGTCAAAGGCGGTCGCCGATTCGGTTTTTCCGCATTGGTCGTGACCGGCGACGGCGCAGGCCGTGTCGGCTTCGGCGCAGGTAAAGCTCGGGAAGTGCCGGAAGCAATTCGCAAGGCAACGGAAAAGGCCAAGAAAACAATGGTCCGCGTACCGTTGCGTGAAGGGCGTACCCTGCACCATGATGCCAAGGGCCATTTTGGCGCTGGTAAGGTTGTGGTGCGTGCGGCACCGGCAGGCACTGGTGTCATTGCCGGCGGCCCGATGCGTGCCGTTTTCGAAGCGCTCGGCGTGCAGGACGTTGTTGCCAAGTCGGTCGGCACGTCCAACCCCTATAATTTGGTAAAGGCTGCATTTGATGCATTGGCCAATACCCAGTCGCCCCGTCAGGTGGCGGGCCGTCGCGGCATGAAAGTGCCCGAAGTACTCGGTCGTCGTGGCGCCGATGCAGAGGCCGCGGAAGCAGCCGGCGCTGAGGAGTAGGATCGATGGCTGATGATAAGAAAACAGTTCGGGTGCGCCAAACTGGTAGCCCGATCCGGCGCCAAGCCTTTCAGCGCGCGACCCTGATTGGTCTGGGGCTCAACAAGATTGGCCGGGTACGTGATTTGGAGGATACGCCGTCTGTGCGCGGCATGATCCGTAAGGTTGCCCATCTGGTAGCGGTAGAAGACAACGCTTGAATGCGCGCCCGCGCACTCCAGATGAGAGTGCAGGGTTATGAGAGGACGAGGCATGCGGCTTAATGAAATTAAAGACAACCCCGGCTCAGCGAAGCCGCGGAAACGCGTCGGTCGCGGCATTGGCTCAGGCATGGGCAAGACGTCAACGCGCGGCGTTAAGGGCCAGAAGGCTCGTAGCGGCGTGGCGATAAAAGGGTTTGAAGGTGGGCAAATGCCCATCTACCGTCGCTTGCCTAAGCGGGGCTTTAAGCCCCGGAACAAGGTGTATTACGAGATCGTGAACACCGGTGCTCTCCAAAAGGCTATTGTCGATAAGCGGATTGATGCTGAAAAGGGTGTTGATCGCGATGCACTGGTTGCTGCCGGGCTGGTTCGTGTGAATGGTGCACCGGCTCGTATTCTGGGTAAGGGCGAACTTACGGCTGCGTTGAATATCACAGCGCATAGTGTCTCAGCTGGTGCCAAGGAACTGATAGAGAAGGCAGGCGGGTCTGTGACGATTGAAGCCGGGCCAGCAAAGGCTGCTGAGTAATGGCTTCAGCCGCCGAAAGGTTGGCTTCGAACGTCAATTTTGGCGCGTTCGGCAAAGCCACGGAACTCAAGCAACGTATCTGGTTCACACTGGCGGCGCTGATTGTTTACCGGTTAGGCACCTACATACCTATTCCGGGCGTTGACTCTGCCGTACTAGCCTCGGTCTTTGACCAGGCTGGCGGCGCGGGTGTGCTTGGAATGTTTGATATGTTCGCGGGCGGTGCGCTTGGGCGCATGTCGATCTTCGCGCTGAACATTATGCCGTATATTTCGGCATCTATTATCGTGCAGCTGTTGACGGCCGTGATCCCATCCTTTGAACAGATGAAGAAAGATGGTGAGGCCGGGCGCAAGAAGCTCAACCAATATACACGATTTGGCACCGTGTTTTTGGCGGCTGTGCAATCCTTTGGCTTGGCAAGCGGTGTCGCTGGTTTCACTGGCCCCAACGGCCCGGCCGTTGCTAATCCAGACGTTATTTTCTTCGTCTCGACGATGGTGACTATTGTGGGCGGCACGATGTTCCTGATGTGGCTCGGTGAGCAGATCACGGCTCGGGGTGTCGGTAATGGCATCTCTCTCATTATCTTTGCTGGAATCGTTGCAAACCTACCGCAGGCATTGGCCCAGATGTTTGAGTTGAGCCGTACGGGTGCGATGGATGCGATCTTCCTTCTGCTACTGATGGTGTTGGTTGTTGCCGTCATCGTTTTTGTGGTGTTCATGGAGCGTGCCCAGCGGCGGATCATTGTGCAATATCCGAAGCGCCAAGCGGGCAACCGCATGGTTGGCGGCGAGGCCTCGCACCTGCCGTTGAAGCTCAATACCGCTGGCGTTATCCCACCAATCTTTGCAAGCTCACTGCTTTTACTGCCTGCGACGTTCCAAACGCTGCAGTCGGGTGATTCGCTGCCGGGCTGGCTCGGTTCGATCATGGCCTACATGGCACCTGGAGGGGCGCTGTATCTGACACTGTATATCACGATGATCGTTTTCTTCTGCTTCTTCTACACGTCGATCACGTTTAATCCCGAAGAGACAGCGGACAACCTGAAAAAATATGGTGGGTTTGTCCCTGGCATTCGCCCCGGCAAGAACACGGCGTTGTATCTTGAGTATGTTCTAGAGCGCTTGACAGTCGTTGGTGCAGCCTACCTCGCCGCCGTCTGTTTGATGCCTGAGATTCTGCGGACGCAATACGCTGTGCCTTTCTATTTTGGTGGTACCAGCTTGCTGATTGTCGTCAGCGTGACCATGGACACGGTTGCACAGGTTCAGTCGCATCTGATGGCGCATCAGTATGAAGGCCTGATCAAGAAGTCCAAGTTACGGGGGCGTGGGCGATGAATATCATCCTGCTCGGGCCTCCTGGTGCCGGCAAAGGCACCCAGGCGGAACGCCTCGTCGTCGAGCGCGGCATGGTTCAGTTATCGACCGGTGATATGCTCCGTGCGGCAGTGGTGGCACAGTCGGATATTGGCAAGCGCGCTGAAGCGATTATGGATCGGGGTGACCTTGTATCCGATGAGGTGGTGATTGAAATCATTTCTGATCGGTTGGATCAGCCAGATGCGAAAGCTGGCGTCATCCTTGATGGGTTCCCACGCACAGTCGCCCAGGCTGACGCACTTGATCAACTTTTGTCTGATAAAGGCATGTCGTTGGATGCTGTGATTCAGCTCGATGTTGATGATGAGGCTCTGGTTGGGCGCATTCTGAAGCGCGCCGCGGAAACCGGTGGTACGCGGGCGGACGACAATGAAGAGACGCTGCGGAAGCGGCTTGATGTTTATCACGAACAAACGGCGCCGATCATCCCCTATTACAGGGGGCGTGGTGCCTTAAAATCAATCGATGGCATGGCAGATATGGATGCTGTGTCTTCAGAAATATCCGCGATATTGGACGGTGGCGCAGCTTGACGCAGATCGAACTTTAACAACGGTATAACCATTGACGGGGCTGTAACAGACCCTATAATCCCGCGCTTCGCATCGATAGGGCTGGCTAACGCAAATGCCGGCCAAAAAGAGCGTGCGAACTGCGATACCAGGAGGACTGAGCGTGGCGCGAATTGCTGGCGTCAATATCCCGACCAATAAGCGCGTGCACGTCGCGCTGACGTATATTCATGGCATTGGCGATTACTCCGCCAAGCAGATATGCGAACGGGTCGCGATTGCGGACGAACGTCGGGTCAATGAATTGACCGAAGAAGAGGTTATTCGCATCCGCGAGACCATTGACCAAGAATATGCGGTAGAGGGTGACCTTCGCCGCGAAGTGTCAATGAACATCAAGCGGTTGATGGATCTTGGTTGCTATCGTGGGCTGCGCCATCGGCGTAATCTTCCGGTTCGTGGCCAACGGACACATACGAATGCACGGACGCGGAAAGGTAAATCCCGCGCTATTCCGGGTAAGAAGAAATAGAAATTAACGCGGGTCCGGCGATTGCTCCGGACGGAGATTAGAGAATATGGCGAAAGCAGCAGCGGCAGCCCGTGTGCGTCGGCGCGAACGGAAGAACATCACCTCGGGCGTTGCCCATGTGAATGCGTCTTTTAATAACACGATGATCACGATCACCGACGTGCAGGGTAATGCGATAGCATGGTCCTCCGCCGGTGCCCAAGGTTTTAAAGGGTCCCGTAAATCTACGCCGTTTGCGGCGCAGGTTGCAGCGGAAGATGCGGCTCGCAAAGCGATGGAGCATGGCATGCGTAACCTCGATGTAGAGGTGCGTGGACCGGGTTCCGGGCGCGAGTCGGCTCTCAGGGCTCTGCAGGCTGCTGGTTTCCAGATTGCTTCGATCCGCGATGTGTCGCCGATCCCGCATAATGGTTGTCGCGCACGCGCACGTCGCCGCGTCTAAGGCTTTTGTGGCGCGCGCCCATTTGGGCTTCCGTGCTAATTTCTGATACCGCTAGCGGGCTTCCCGGCCCCTGGCGGTGGTAATGCAGATAGGGGAGGCTGGCTGTCCTCATGCAGAATAATTGGCAAACACTCATCAAACCGTCAAAGCTTGAGATTGAAGCTGGCGGGGATGAATCCCGCGTGGCTACGGTTGTCGCGGAACCTCTGGAGCGCGGCTTTGGCGTGACGTTGGGCAATGGCTTACGTCGCGTTTTGCTCTCCTCATTGCAGGGTGCTGCCGTTACATCCGTACAGATTGACGGTGTGCTGCATGAGTTCTCGTCCATTCCAGGCGTTCGTGAAGATGTGACTGACATCGTTCTGAACATCAAATCCATGGGTCTGCGTATGCATGCCGAAGGCCCAAAGCGCATCACCCTTGATGCAACGGGCCCAGGCGTTGCGACGGCTGGCCAGATCGAAGCTGGCGCCGACATCGAAGTGATGGATCCAGACCTTGTGATCTGCACGCTGGATGACGGCGCATCGGTTCATATGGAAATGACGGTTGAAACAGGCAAGGGCTACGTGCCCGCCGCGCAGAACCGCGCTGAAGATGCGCCAATTGGGTTGATCCCGGTAGATGCGATCTACAGCCCCGTTCGTCAGGTCTCGTTCCAGGTCGAAAACACGCGTGTCGGCCAGGTCACAAACTATGACAAGCTTTCCTTACGCGTTGAAACCAATGGCGCGCTAACGCCGCAAGATGCCGTGGCGTTCTCTGCGCGTATCCTGCAGGATCAATTGCAGCTGTTTATTAACTTCGAAGAGCCACAAGAAGCCGTTGAACCTGAAGCGGTACCTGACCTGCCGTTCAATAAGAACCTGCTGCGCCGCGTGGAAGAGCTGGAATTGAGCGTCCGCTCTGCAAACTGCCTCAAGAACGACAACATCATCTACATTGGTGATCTGGTGCAGAAGACCGAAGGCGAGATGCTCCGCACTCCAAACTTCGGTCGGAAGTCCTTAAACGAGATCAAACATGTTCTGGAGCAGATGGGTCTGCATCTCGGCATGGAAATCCCGAACTGGCCACCTGAGAACATCGACGATCTGGCGCGGCGCTTTGAAGAGCCGTTCTAAGCAGTCCGATTAAGCAACAATAAAAATTAGGAATAGAGACCATGCGTCATCGCAAGGGACCCCGTAAACTGGGCCGCACCAGCAGCCACCGTAAGGCCATGTTGCAGAACATGGTGGCGGCGCTTATTAAGCACGAACAGATCGTCACCACATTGCCAAAGGCGAAGACATTGCGTCCGGTAGCAGAACGTTTGATTACGCTGGCAAAGCGTGGCGACCTCGCGTCCCGGCGTTTGGCTATTGCGCGCATCCAGGATGAGGCGGTGGTCAAGAAGCTTTTTGATGTCATCGGCCCGCGTTACAGCGAGCGTCCAGGCGGTTATACACGAATCATGAAAGCAGGGTTCCGCTATGGCGATGCCGCTGCCATGGCCGTTATTGAACTCGTTGACCGCGATGAAGAAGCCCGCGGGCAAGACTCAGGCCCGACCGGTTATGAAGAAGAAGGCGAAGAAGCCGCGGCATAAGGCGCTTCCGGCGCATCCTTTTGAGTGCCATTCCCCTTCTTTCGACGAGACGTTAAGCTCCAAAGGTCTTAATGCCTTTTGGAGATTGTTATGGTAACGCCCCCGATTACGTTCGGTTGGTTCCTTCCCACGAGCGGCGATAGCACCTGCTTGGCTGATCCAACCCAACGGATCCCACAATCACGCGCCTTGTTTGATGAGGTGGTGGATGTGGTCGATGGCGGCGGCTTCTCATATATGCTGATGCCAGTGAACGCGACCTGCTGGGAGGCGACCGTCGTTGGCTCGTATTACACGGCCCGCACACACAACGTCGCACCTTTGATCGCGCTCAGGTCTGGCTATTGTAATCCCGTATTGTCGGCGAAGATGTATGCGACGCTGGATCAGCTGTCTGGCGGGCGGCTCTGCATCAACCTAATTGCCGGTATCAATGATGATGATACGCGGGCGGATGGCGTGCCTGATACCAAAGAGGTGCGCTACGAGAAAATGGATGAAGAAGTCCAGATTATGAAGGCGCTTTGGGCTGCAGACAGTCCAATTGATCATCAAGGAAAGCATTATCAGATCAGCGCACTGATGGAGCCCAAGCCACTGCAGGCGCCGCACCCGCCGTTTTTCCTCGGGGGTGGATCAGAACAGGCGCTAGAGGTTTCTGCCAAGCATTCCACCGTCCATTTGTTCTGGGGTGACAGGCCTGCAGGAATCGCAGAGAAGATCAAGGATATCCGCGCCCGTGCCGCTAAATATGGACGAGCGGATCAGGTCCAGTTCGGTATGCGCCTCCAGATCGTGTGCCAGGATACTGAGGACGAAGCATGGGCCGCGGCAGAGCGCTTGATCGCTGGTGCAACGCGGTTCCAATTGGCGAACATGCATGGTGGGAAAGCCTCTGCGGAAGGCATCCGTCGCACCTCAGCTGCCAATCGGGACGTATGGCGGCTGCTGGAGGAAAGCGGAAACAGCTTGAAAATCCACCCCCATCTGTGGACCGGCATTTCTATGGTGCGGTCTGGCGCTGGCGTTGCAGTCGTCGGGAACCCTGAGCAGGTGGCGGCGACATTGGATGAGTTCGTGGACGCTGGATGCACCAGCTTCTGCCTTTCCGGATACCCGCACGCAGATGCCGCACGCATGTTCGCCGAAAAGGTGTTGCCGTATTTCCAGGGCCGTATCTCTGAAAATATTCCGAAAGCGGCTTAGGACACGCAGAACCGATCCGCGGCATCTTCGCATAAATCGACCTTGCGGATTTTGCCTGACGCGGTCATCGGGAAGTCTTCCAGGAACACGACCTGTCTTGGCAATTTAAAGCTGGCGAGCTTCCCGCGGCAATGGGCTATCACTGCATCTGCGGACATCTGGGCACCAGGCTCCACTTGGACATAGGCAATTGCGATTTCCCCAAGCGCCTCATCCGCGCAGCCAACTACGGCTGTCTGGCTGATGTCCGGATGCGCCAGGAGCAGGCCTTCAATCTCCATTGGGTCGACGTTCTCACCGCCGACTTTCAGCATGTCTTTGTAGCGTCCCAGAAAGCGGATATAGCCGTCAGCCCGCCAAATAGCTGCGTCGCCAGTTTTGAACCAGCCGTCAGCTGTATAGGCGGCGGCGGTTTCGTCGGACTTTTTGTAATAGCCTTGCATCAGGTAGCGGCTGCGGACGTGCAGTTCACCTTCTTCACCGACACCTAATGCTGCGCCAGATGCCAGATCAGCGACCCGCATTTCATAGCCAAGGCCGGGATAGCCGGAGGTTTCATAACGCCGCTCATTGTCATCATCGAGTGCGGTGAAGGAGGCACCGATCCATATCTCCGTCATGCCGAACCCAGAAACGGATTTCACAGGTGCCAGCGTCTTATCGGCGCGATACAGCACGGGCGTAGCGCTTTTCGGTCCCGCCGCGAACACTCCAGTGCGCAGGCAAGAGATATCGCGGGGCTGGCGTTCCTGCTCCTCGCACAGTGTTTTGATGTGGGCCTCAAAGCCGTGGATGATACTGGCCCGTTCAGCCTCAATAAGGTCCAGGCATTCAGCGGGATCATAGGTTTCAGTGATGATCTGGCGTGCACCCGTGACAAGCGACATAATCGCCGCCTCAGAAAACCCGAACATATGGAACAGCGGCAAATAGCTCATGATCGCGTCAGACGGCGTCATTGCCATTCGATAGGCCCGCTCCTCCACATTGCGGATGCCGATGTGGCTATGCATAGCTCCTTTCGGAAACCCGGTGGTGCCAGACGTGTACATGATAAGCGCCGTATCGTCTGGATCAACCGCAGCACTCCGTGCAGCCAGCGCTTCTGTGCTAACGGTGGAAGCGTCTGCTTTTAGACTGTCCCAAGATGCAATGCTGGGGGCGCTGGCTCCGCGAATAACTACCTTGCGAAGCATAGGGAAAGCGGGGTCGCTCACTGTATCGCCCGTCTCTGGCAGGGCAATCACGTCCCGGACCATGGCGAGATAGTCAATCGGGCCAGATGTGTCATGGGTGATCAGAATGGTGCTATCAGACTGGCGCAATACGTATTCGAGGTCATGGGTCCGAAAGCGTGTGTTGATGGGCACCAAAACAGCGCCAATCTTTGTGACCGCGTACAGGATAAAAATCCAGTCATCGGAATTATTCAGCCAGAGCGCCACATGGTCTCCCGTCTCGACGCCTGCGGCCATCAAGGTGCGGGCGGCTAGATCAACCTCTGTATCGATTTCGGTGAAACTATAATGCTTGCCTTGAAACACTAGGCCTTCTGCTTCGCCAAATCGCCGTGCAGCATATGCCGGCAGAGCGCCAATAGTCTCCGTTTCTTCACGCCAGCTGTTTTGCATGGCTCAGACAGCGACGTGGGGTGCCACGTCCTCCATGAAATGGCTGAGCGCATCCAAACGCGCCTGCACCCCGCCCCTTGCGACAGGGTCCAGCAAAAGATGCGTAACGCCGATTGTCTGGAGCCGGTAGATCATCTCCAGCATCTGGTCTTTCGATCCGGCGATGGATTTATCCGGGTCCATAACACCGGCTGGGTCCAGAAAAATTCTGAGGGAAAGGGATACGCCTTGAGGCGCCCGTTCAATAGCCGCGCATGCCTGCTGCACGGCTGCCCATTCGCTGGCGATCACGTCAGGCGGCTGGAATGCTGCATGGAAGGCTTGGCCGAACTGGGCGACACGGCGAAACGCAGCCGGACTGGAGCCGCCAACCCAGATGGGCAGTGGCGTCTGTATCGGCTTCGGCTCAAACCCAACCTTGGGAAAGTTGTAGTATTCGCCCTCGAATGATGGCTCACGTTCGGTGAATAAGCGCCGGAAGATTTCAAGCTGTTCGTCCGATCGTGCACCGCGTTTATCCCAAGGCATGCCGAGAACGCCTGCTTCCTCCGCCATCCACCCAACACCAACGCCCAGGATGGCGCGGCCTTCTGAAAGCACATCTAAACTCGCGATCTGCTTCGCCGTCTGCAACGGCTGGCGGTAGGGTAGGATCAGCACCGTCGTTCCAAGCCGAATTGTTTCGGTGCAGGCGGCGACAAATGTCAGCGTGCTGATAGCGTCCAGCCAGCCCATATCCGGTGAGGGCGCAAAAGAGCCATCATCTGTGTAGGGGTACTTGGATGCGAATTCTGATGGCCAGCAGATGTGATCGCTCACCCAGACGGAATGGCAGCCGATACGCTCAGCCGCCTGCGCGAAGTGTAAGAGTGTTTTCCGGTCTACCTGTCGCCCCAGATGCGGCAGGTGAATGCCCCAGTCCATCGCAGCTTCCCTAAATGCGCCTCTGGACAGAGCATCCCTGCTCCGGGTTTCCTGTCAAGTTAAACACGTGATGGTAGATGCGGCATGGTGCTCGAATGGCATGAGATGGTTGAGCAAAACGGCGCCAATTACCGGGAGTTCACAATCCACGCGCCAGACCGCCTGATTACCGGCGTGCTCTGGTCTGGGCCAGATACCCAACCTGTCGCGCCGATGGTGTGTTTCGGCCATGGCGCATCCGGTAATCGCCACCAACGGCCCGTCCCCCGGATCGCAGCTACAGTGGCGCGGGACATGGCTATTTCGGCCAGTCCTAGGATGTCCCAGTCCATGGCTGTCGCCAAATTGGCTCGGGTGGCCGCGCATCCTTCTGGCCGGAATGGGAGCGGGAAGGCAATGTTGACGAGATGGTCTGTGACTGGCGCTTGGCGCTGGCCACCATTGCCGATTTACCTGACGTGCAGGTGGAGAAAATCGGCTATTAGGGCCTCTCCATGGGCATGATCTATGGCACGCCCTTTGTAGCGGAAGAGTCGCGCATTTCCGCAGCGGTGCTGGGCCTCATGGGCCTCGTTTCCAAACCAGCCCATTATGCGCCGACCATCAAAGCAGTGGCGGAGGCGATTACCTCCCCCGTATTCTTCATCTGGCAGCCAGAGGATGAACTATCCACCCGAGACGAATGCCTTGCCCTATTCGATGCCTTAGCCTTAGAAGACAAACGCCTCCACGCCAGCCCCGGCCCCACCCCAGCGTGCCCATAGAAGAACTCGATTTCAGCTTTTACTTCCTGACGAGCAGCCTGAACGGGACCCGCCCGCCGCGTGAGGCGCTGCTTGAGGTGAGTGAATAGGGCGGCGGAGGCGTCCTCCGCCGTTTCGTCCAAGGGCCGGAAGCCCTGGCCTTCGCAGTCCAGCGGGTATCCGGATAAGTAAGGATGGCGGCGGGCTTGTCTTTCGCCAGACCGACAAGGGCGCCGGCCTGCAACATCTCGGCGAACGCGTAGCCGCCGTCTGGTCGGCCTGCACCGCGACCGGCGCACCGGTTTCACACTACACCTTCTGCACAGCCTCCCCATTCGCCTGCACGATCGTCAAATTCCCCTCCAACACCTCATTTGAAAATGTGTACTCACCATTTTAAAATGGGACCGAGGTTTATCTGGAAGAAAAAAGTAGACATGCCGAAAATACTAATATACGATGAAGCGCGGTGGAAGAATTATCGATAATTTATATAATTTATACAATTTTTTCTAGGGTAAAAAGAATTTTTTGAACAATAAATAGATTATCTACTTATTTTTATTTCCTTTATAAGAATTATTTTAAATAAATGTTACATTGAGGAACCCCTAGTCATAATAGAGTGTGTATTTTCCACGTAATTGTAACGATACCGACGCAATGAACAAAAATTATAACAACAAACTCTACAAAAATTGTATTGTTCGCATAAAATGGTTTATTGATTAAAATAAGAAAAATGAAAAATTATGATATTTAATAATAATATTTATATATTAACTATTAATGTAACACAGTAAAAATAATTCCGACAATTAAGTCTAAAATCATGTTTAATATAGTATATTTTTGCTAAACCAGTAAATAATTACGGTATAATTAAAATATAATACGGATAGGGCCAAATTAATTCGGCCACAAGTTTATTATTGCAGGCCAAGTCTTTAATTAAATTATAAATTATGGTTCTCATTAGTTTGCGCGACAATCCTTGTGTTTCTGATATTTAATCGGAACCGAATATCCGACTTTGACGGCGGGTATAGCCACTCCGACTTCAGCCAATGCGGTATTAGCGATCACAAGGAGCGTCACCGCGCCTAGCGGCTTCAGCGAATTGGCGTTAACACAGCCTAAATGGCTAATAGTCTGGCGACTTAAGTGCGCTTGGCGAAAAAAACCGCGCTTTGAATTTATCCCAACGCGACCTCAGTGAAAAACTAAATATGCCGCCTGCACTGCTCCCTCAAAACCTTGTCCACGTATCACGGCAGCGGGTAGAGGACGAAGATTATGGCGCGTCTGGTTCCCGTCTTCACCTCCGCCACCACTACCATCCCCGGCGTCAAGGGGAAGCTTGCCGCGTTAATCTCTACCTCCTGGCCGGCGCGGACGAGGCCGGCGTCCTTGTTCTGGACGAAGGCTTCAGTCTACAGGCTACTTTCGGCAGCTTTCAGTGCGATTCTGGACAACATTACCGGGTCAGCCCGGGTGATAACTGCGCCCAATGAAACGTCCTAAAGGACTTCAATGATACCGTCGCTCGGCACCCTTAGCAATCACCCGCCAAACTTCGGCATCACATCCGACGCAAAAGCTTCCAACTGCTCCGTCATCACCGTCAAGGGTGTGCCCATGCTGCTTTGGACGTTGATGTCTTCCAGACCGGGGTAGCGGTCTTGAAGGTCTTGCAGATATTCCACGAAGCCTTCGGGCGGACCGCAGTACCAGGAGCCGGTTTCGACGGCGCGGTCTAGGGTTGGGATGTTTTGGTCGGCCCAGTTGCCGCGCTCGTTGACGCGGGCTAGTTGTTCCGGGCGCATGGGGACCATACCAAGGGGTGCGAAGAGTTTCAGGTGTTCTTCGAAGAAGGGCGTCGCCTCGCGGATCGCTTTTTCCCGCGTTTCGGCCATGTGGAAGTTCAGGCCAAGGCATAGGTTTTGGCCAAGCGCCAAATCTCGCCCAACGCTGGCATTGGCTTCCTGATAGGCGATGATCGGGCGCTCGGCCATCAACGCAGACCCGCCGCCGACAATGCCCTTGATGCCATGCCGCGCCATGAAATCCATGCCGCGTGGGTTGGCGGAAACAATGGGCTGCCAGCAATCAACCGTTTGATTCACCGGGCGCGGTACCAGCGTCACCTCCTCCACTTCGTAGCCCCGGTAGGGGACTTTTGCGGGCAGTTCATAATTCTTACCGCTGTGGGAGAAGCTATCCTGGTGGAAGGCCTTCAGAATGATCTCCACTTGCTCTTCGAAGAGGTCTCGGTTGGCCTCTGCGTCCAACAGCACGCCGCCTAGGCTTTCGACCTCACGGCTGTGATATCCGCGCGCGACGCCAAAAATACAGCGGCCTTTGGTCAAAATGTCAGCAGCGGCGAAGTCTTCCGCCAGCCGGATCGGGTGCCACATGGGCGCTACATTGAAGCCGCAGCCAAAGCGAAGCTTTTCCGTTACATGGGCCAGGTGGACGAAGAACAGCGGCAGGTTTGGGATGCACTCATAACCTTCGTGCTGGAAGTGATGCTCCGCCATCCAAAACGAATCGTATCCAAGCCGGTCCATGGCGATGGCCATGTCCTCAGCTTTCTGGAAAACGCCCGCCAGTTCCTCATTTGAATAACGACGATCATTGGCAGGCGTTGCGTCCTGGCCCATGTCGCCCAAATCAATATGGCCTGCGAACAGGCTGCCGAACCGTTTGATCATCGCACGTCCTCCCAAAATTTATCGGAAGGAAGCGTAGGCGGGCCGCTTTGGCCGGGCAACTCTGTGTTAATCAAAAACGATCTTCGGCAAGCCACTTGCTTGGGATAGCTGGTTCTGCAGCGCTTCATGCACATTCGCTGCAAGCTTCATGAAGGCATCAGCTTCGGGCGAATCCGGGTGTGCAACAACCATTGGCGCGCCAGCGTCTCCTTGCTCGCGAATCCCGATTGTCAGCGGAATTTCTGCGAGACAAGGCACGCCGAGCGCTTCTGCTTCTGCCCGCGCACCACCATGGCCGAAGGGATACGCCTCATGGCCACAATTCGGGCAAATGTACATGCTCATATTCTCGACGACGCCAAGCACAGACACGTTTACTTTCTCAAACATCGCAACGCCGCGTCGGGCATCCAACAGCGCAATATCCTGCGGGGTGGAGACGATCACTGCCCCAGCCAATGGCACGCGTTGGGCGACGGTTAACTGGGCGTCGCCGGTGCCGGGCGGCATGTCGAGGACCAGAATATCCATAGGCGCTTCCGCCGTGGCCCATTGCACGTCTTGCAGCATCTGCTGCAGCGCGCTCATGACCATTGGGCCTCGCCAAATCATTGGCGTGCGTTCGTCGACCATGAGGCCGATGGACATGAATTTGATGCCATGCGCTTCCAGCGGCAAGAGCTGCTTGCCATCTGGGCTGTCAGGTCGCTCTGTGCGGCCCAGCATGCGCGGCATGGACGGGCCGTAGATATCAGCATCGAGCAGGCCAATCCGCAAACCTTGCCGTGCAAGTGCAGTCGCCAGGTTCGCGGCCACGGTCGATTTGCCAACGCCTCCTTTGCCAGATGCAACGGCGATGATTGTCGCGACATGGGGGATCGCGCCACCATCTGTGTTGGCGGCCGCGCGCGGACCGCCGCCGCCTGGGGTGGGGGTAGCTGGTTTCGATGCGCTTTCTGCCGTCAAAATAACGGTCGCGGAAAGAACACCTGGAATGCCACGAATGGCGGCCTCGGCAGCCTTTTGGATCGGCGTCATTTCAGAAGCAAGCTGAGGATCAATTTCCAACGCGGCCTGCACCGCACCAGATTTAATTGCGACGCCGCTAATCATGCCGGCGGATACAAGATCTTTCCCTTCGTGCCCGATGGTTTTGAGTGCGTCCAGAACTTGGGCTTGGGTAATCTCCGCCATGAAGAACTCCTTAGAGTGCTGTGTATTGATGATATGGGATAATTTAGCATGATTGGCGCTTGATCCGAACGCACATCATCTACATATGAAATAGAACGTGCGCGCGCGACTGATGGGCTTGCGGTTGAAAGCCGCAGGCGATTGGCTTTCCCAGCGTTCTAAGCTTATAAGCGCACATCCTTTAGACTAGTAGGAGGCGGGCAGTATGTTCTGGCAGAACAACGGCGGCGGACCCTGGGGCAGCGGTGGCGGCTCAAATGGCGGTGGAGGCGGCGGTCCTTGGGGCGGAGGCGGTAGCTCTGGTGGAGGCGGCGGGGGCGGTGGTCGCGGCCCTGGTGGCGGCGGACGTGGGCCGACACCCCCGGACCTCGATGAAATTTTCCGTAAAGGTCAGGACCGCTTGAAGGGGCTAGCTCCTGAGGGCGGCGACAAGCTGTTGATTGGCCTTCTGGTCGTCATCGGCCTTGGCATTTGGCTGTTCACCGGTTTCTACCGGGTGGAAGCCGATGAGCAGGGCGTCGTCACGCAGTTCGGTAAGTTCACGCGGCTCGAAACGCCGGGTCTGCATTACCACCTGCCGTTCCCGATTGAATCGGTGCAAACGCCAAAGGTTACCCGCGTCAACAAGATTGAGATTGGCGTCGGGTCGAATTCGCGTGTGCAAAACGGTCGTGGTCGGAATGATGACGCGGTGCAGGTTAATCGCAACGCATCCATGCTGACAGGCGATAGTAAAATCGTTGAGCTTGAGTTTGCCGTGTTCTGGCAGATTGCCAATGCTGGCGACTATCTGTTCAATATTCGTGATCCTGAAACCACAGTGCGTGCGGCTGCAGAATCCGTAATGCGTGAGCTGGTTGGCCAGAACACGATTGATTATGTGCTGAAAGATGGCCGTATTCAGATTTCAGCCAATACACGCCAAGGCCTGCAGGCGCTGCTTGATGAATATCAAGCCGGTGTCACGGTCACAAATATTCAGCTTCTTCGTGCTGATCCGCCAGAGCAGGTGATTGCAGCGTTCCGTGACGTGCAGCGTGCAGCTGCGGATAAAGACAAGTTGAAGAAAGAGGGCGAAGCCATACAGCGTAAGATTGTGCCGGAAGCCCGGGGTGAAGCGGCCAAGATCGTGCAGGAAGCGGAAGCCTACAAACAACGCGTGACCGCGGATGCCGCTGGTGACGCGAACCGCTTCAACAACGTCTTCCAGTCTTACCAGGTCGCTAAAGATGTGACCCGGAATCGGATGTACTTGGAAACGCTGGAAGAAGTGCTGCGTAACGCCAACAAAGTCATCATGAACAATGGCGACGGCCAGGGTGGCAGCGGGGTGATTCCATATCTGCCGCTTCCTGAAATATCCAAGCGACGCGTTACCGGCCAACCGGAGAAAATCCAATGAACCGCAAAATACTCTTCGGCATCTCCGGCCTTGTCCTGATTGCGATCACCGTTCTAGTGCTGATCACATCAGCCTACAGTGTGCATCAGACCAAAACAGCAATCGTGTTTCAGTTTGGTAATCCACGCGCGGTTATCACTGATCCTGG
>Ga0315331_10000169_pt1 | contig 40539 bp, 41 predicted proteins | sample M160m34915metaG_FD_203456 | JGI IMG/M metagenome (GOLD analysis project Ga0315331, IMG submission 203456) | Ammonia-oxidizing marine archaeal communities from Monterey Bay, California, United States - M1 60m 34915 | ecosystem: Environmental > Aquatic > Marine > Intertidal zone | place: USA...
CGGTCCGGCGATAAACCTTACGATTGATGTTACTTGGTAAAGAAAAATACTGTACACCAATCAATAAATTATCCGAAAATCACCGGCGACTAGATAGGTCAGCCCCGAATTAAATATAAAAACAATGAGCCAAACCGGGGCGAAATCGGATCAAAGACAGGAGAATTGGCAGACGATACAGAGGCGCTTTTAAAGCGCTACCCCAAAAGCTTATTCCCCTACGGCGGCGATATTTCATTATGGTCAGGCGAGAACAGGCAGGCGTAGCGCCAGCAATTTCATCGTGGAACTCTGAGGAAAAATCCGGTACTCCGGTATTTGAAGGCCCCGTAGCTTGGTCAGATAGATCGACGGATTCCTAACAGATAGTTCTATCCACAGAACCTAATATATTAAATAAAAACAATAGATTATATAAATCATATTATCAAATAATATGTGTGTGAATGATTTGCGAATATATCAGCGGAGGGAGAAATAGTTAGGAATCAGTTTCATTGCGTGTTTGGGTCAATGGCGGTATTGTTGCGGCAGTGCGCCCGTAGTTCAGTTGGATAGAACGCCAGATTCCTAAAGGATTGGGTGCCGTAGGGGAAACCCTACGAGTAGAACCGCTCAAAAACGGGGAAACCTGTAAAATGGCAATCCCGTGCCAAGCACCGAAAGGTGAAGGTGTAGAGACTTGACGGGTGGCATCTAATCCAACTTCAGTTGGTATGATGAAGGGAAAGTCCAGCGCACGAACATTCCTCATAATGAGGGATGGCAACGAAAGTTGTAGTGTGATGAATCTGGAGGTCGCAGGTTCGAATCCTGCCGGGCGCACCATTCCTCTCATGTCTCCCTATAAGGAGTTCCAACGATGGATGATAAGGTCTCTACTGATAATGCTGTTCAGTCTCTGAGAACCGCATAACAAATGCGGGATTGGGCGACCGGATTTCGAGCAGAGTCACTGGATGATTTTGCTTGCTCTAAAAAGGTAGCAGAGCACATTCGCCGATTAGGCTTGAAGACAGAGGTGCGCAATCTACTGTTGCTGCTCTCGCTCTTTCAGCAGGCAGCATAGCAAACAGGTCAGCAAGCGGTGCTGGTGGCTCTCCGTAACGCTTAGAGAGACTGTTATGAGACTGACAGCACGAGTTTCGTCTTTTCCTCATCGTAGGTCAGGCAGACGCTGGCTTCGTGGAGGTTTGCGATCTCTATTAGTTCTTCAATCTTATCTACGAGGGTTTGGTAGAAAGCATCTGTATCAGGGCATGCGTCATAATCAGTAAAGGGATGCGTGAGAGTGGTTTCAAACTTCGTCTGGCTCATCAGACTCAGGCGTCTCATTGGGTTCAGCATCTTCGGCAGACTGCTAGGCTTCAATGTGTTTTAGGTATTGTGCGAAAGACATAATCGTCATTGTGGGTTCTCTCTAAAATTATACCCGGCAGAAAAATTTCATTGAGCCAGTAATTTCCGAAGCCCCTTTTTTTTGTAAGGTTTTACAGGGATTACTTATTTACCCATTTTCATCTCCTAACTTATTTGCAATTTTAATAAATTACTGTTTTGTTATAACTCAATACAATTATCCGAATAAATGAATACCAGTGATGCGCGTCACATAGTGTGTTCAATATTAGTATGGCCAATGCTTCAAGCGTCACAAAAGGGCCTGAAGTGCATTTTGCACCTGGCACTAAGCGCTCTGAGACTCCAACAATTCACCAAGCGGTCGTCGATCACGCAGTTGCGTTTAGCCCTAACCCTGTAACCAACATAAGCTGCCAGCGCATGTTCAAATACTCCGAGAAAACTTATGCCTAAGTTCCTGCTCGGCCTGTTTGCAACACCTGATTTCCAATGGAGCGCACCCTGTTACTTCAAACCTTGTCCGCAAGCAAAGCCTTTATTCCGCGGAGGAAACGCTGAACCGGCTCAAAGCAATCGTGCGCAGCAAAGGTGCGACCGTATTTGCCCGTATCGATCATGCTCCTGGTGCCATGACAGCGGACGCGAAGCTACGCCCGACGGCAGTGCTGATGTCCAGCAACCCCAAGCTTTGCATGCCGATCATGCTGAAGTCACAAGAGACCGGATTGGACCTGCCGATGAAATCGCTCGCCTATGAGGATGCCAACGGCAAAGTATGGCTGACCTATCGCCAGCCGCAGTCCATGGGTGCAACCCATAGCATGCCGTCAACGCGCCTCACACTATAAAAGTCGCCAAAGTGCTGGGTGCTTTGACGAACGCTGCAATCAAGCAATAGTGCTTCAGGCTGCTTTCTTGCGCGCGTCCAAGGGGTCATACCCAAGGACCGGGCGCAGCCAACGTTCGACATCTACAATTTCCATGCCTTTACGCTGGGCATAGTCTTCGACCTGGTCCCTCTCAATCCTGGAGACGCCGAAATAGCTGGCTTCGGGATGGGCGAAATACCAGCCTGATACAGCCGCACCCGGCTGCATAGCAAAGCTTTCTGTCAGCGTGATACCAGTGGCTTCTGACGCGTCTAGCAGGCGGAAAAGCGTTTCTTTCTCAGTATGATCCGGGCAGGCTGGATATCCGGGTGCCGGGCGAATACCCTCGTAGCGCTCACGAACCAGTTCCTCGTTAGAGAGGCTTTCCTCTGGCGCATAGCCCCATAGTTCCTGACGCACAAGCTCATGCATGCGTTCTGCGAACGCTTCGGCCAAGCGGTCTGCCAGTGCCTTCAGAAGGATGCTGTTGTAGTCATCATGATCTGCCTCATAGGCCTTGGCTAAAGTTTCGGCCTCCGCACCTGATGTAACGGCGAACCCGCCCGTATAATCCGCGACGCCAGACCCTGCTTCCGCCACGAAATCGGCCAGGCAATCATAGGGCTTACCATCTCGCTTCAGCACTTGCTGACGGAGGCAGCGAATGTACTCTAGCACGTCGCCCCGTTCTTCATCCTTATAAAGCGCAATATCGTCGCCAACCCGCTGGGCTGGCCAAAAACCAATAACCGCGCGCGGCGTTAACAGCTTTTCGTTGACAATCGTATCAAGCATCGCCTGTGCGTCGTTGAAGAGTGAGCGAGCTGCCTCCCCGACAACGTTGTCCTCCATAATGCGCGGATAGGTTCCGGCGAGTTCCCAGGTACGGAAGAATGGTGTCCAATCAATGCGGTTGACCAGTTCTTCGAGCGGATAATCGTCGAAAGCCCGTGTACCGAGGAAACTTGGGGTTTGCGGCGTATAGTTCTCCCACGAAACAGCACGAGGCCGCCCACGGGCTTCCGTCAGCGGCACCTTGCGTACAGTCTTGCCGCCAGCACGAGCGACGCGAATGCCTTCATATTCCGTGCGGACGCCTGCTACATAATCGGTCGATTTTTCAGGTGATAACAGCGAAGAACATACGCCAACAGCTCGGGACGCATCCAGCACATGCACAACGGGTTTTTCATAGGCAGGCTCGATCCGCAGCGCTGTGTGTGCCTTGGAAGTGGTCGCACCGCCAATCAGCAATGGGACGTCGAAGTCCTGGCGCTGCATCTCAACGGCGACATTGACCATCTCATCCAGCGACGGCGTGATCAGGCCGGAAAGGCCGATGATATCTGCTTTTTCTCGCTTTGCGGTTTCCAAAATTTTCTCAATCGGCGTCATAACACCAAGGTCTATCACCCTGTAATTATTGCATTGCAGAACGACACCAACAATATTTTTACCAATGTCGTGAACGTCGCCCTTTACGGTCGCGAGGACGATTGCGCCAGCGTCTTTGGCGTCGCCTACCTGCTTCTCATCCTCAATATACGGGGTGAGATATGCGACGGCCTGTTTCATCACGCGGGCGGATTTCACCACCTGGGGCAGGAACATCTTGCCAGCACCAAATAGGTCACCGACGACGTTCATCCCGGCCATCAGTGGGCCTTCGATCACATCCAATGGGCGTGTTGCTTTTGCGCGTGCTTCCTCAGTATCGGCCTCGACATAGGTGTTCACGCCGCGGACGAGGGCAAGCTCCAGTCTCTTTTCAACCGGCTCATCGCGCCAAGCAAGGTCCTCTTGGAACCCGGCCTTTCCCTTACCGCCCCTGAACCGCTCAGCGATCTCCAGCAGTCGCTCTGTGCCATCTGCGCGGCGGTTGAGGATGACATCCTCGACCCGCTCGCGGAGTTTGGGCTCGATATCGTCATAAACATCCAGCTGGCCAGCGTTGACGATGCCCATATCCATACCAGCCTGGATCGCGTGATAAAGGAAGACAGAATGCATGGCCCGGCGGACGATTTCATTTCCCCGGAATGAGAATGAAACGTTCGAGAGACCGCCTGAAATATGCACAAGCGGCATCTGCTGCTTGATCTGCCGGGTCGCTTCAATGAAGGCAACGGCGTAGTCATCATGCTCTGCGATGCCTGTCGCGACGGAGAAAATATTGGGGTCGAAGATGATGTCTTCCGGTGGGAAGCCCACCTCATCGACCAGCAGTTTGTAGGCCCGGGCGCAGATATCCACCTTGCGTTCAATTGTGTCCGCCTGGCCCGTCTCATCAAACGCCATCACCACAACAGCCGCACCGTAACGGCGGCAGGCGCGGGCTTGCTCCAGGAACGGGGCTTCGCCTTCCTTCATGCTGATCGAATTAACAATGGACTTGCCCTGAACGCATTTCAGCCCACCCTCAATCACAGACCATTTGGAGCTGTCGATCATTATCGGGACTGTCGCGATGTCTGGTTCCGAAGCAATCAGGTTCAGGAAGGTTTTCATGGCGGCTTCAGAATCAAGCAGACCTTCGTCCATGTTGATGTCAATGATCTGCGCGCCGTTCAGCACTTGCTGACGCGCAACATCAAGTGCAGCGTCATAATCATCTGACATAATGAGTTTTTTGAATTTAGCAGACCCTGTAATATTGGTCCGCTCACCGACATTGATGAAAGTAGGCTGCATCGTGGTCACGCCGCTGCTACGAAGGGCTCAAGGCCGGAAAGACGGAGACGCTTAGGTAAGCCGGGCATCTGGCGGGGCTTCTTACGAGCGACTGCGTCTGCGATGGCGCGAATATGGTCCGGCGTTGTGCCGCAACACCCGCCAACAATGTTCACGAGGCCAGAGTCTGCCCACTCTTGAAGATGTGCAGCCGTTTCATCTGGCCGCTCATCATATCCGCCTAGGTCATTGGGAAGGCCTGCGTTGGGGTAGGCAGAGATAGCAACATCCGCAACACGCCCAATCGCCGCTATATGGGGCCGAAGCTGCTCTGCCCCAAGCGCGCAATTAAAACCGACACTGAACGGCTCCGCATGCATTATCGAGTGCCAGAATGCTTCGGGAGTTTGGCCAGACAATGTGCGGCCAGACATATCGGTAATCGTCCCGGAGATCATGATCGGTGTATGCCGGCAAACATCATCCTCTAGCGCCTTGAGGGCGTAAATGGCGGCCTTTGCGTTCAGTGTATCGAACACTGTTTCCACCAGAAAGAGGTCAACACCGCCTTCTAGTAAAGCTCGCGCCTGTTCGGAATACGCATCAACCAGCGTATCGAAATCGACATTCCGATGGCCAGGATCATTCACATCTGGCGAGATTGAGGCTGTTCGGTTCGTTGGTCCAATAGCGCCGGCAACAAAGCGTGGTTTCTCGTCCGTGGATGAAGCTTCTGCAGCGGCGCGGGCCAACTTCGCACCGTCGAGATTGATTTCGGCGACATGGGCTTCCATGCCATAGTCCGCCTGGGCGATGGACGTCGCGTTAAACGTATTCGTTTTCACAATATCCGCACCGGCATCCAAATACTGGTCGTGGATGTCGCGAACCGCAGTTGGCTGTGTTAAATTCAGGAGATCATTATCACCTTGAACCGATTGATTCCATGTCTGAAATTTCTCTCCGCGAAACTGCGCTTCGTCATACTTCAGGTTCTGAATCATAGTGCCCATAGCGCCATCGATGACTAAGACATGGTCAGCCGCGACGGCGCGCAACCGGGCGATCCGATCTTCTGGGCTTTGCATTTTAGCACTCCTTTAACCGCGGTCGTTATAGCACAATGTCTATATATGCATAACTTTATATAGATTCTGGGCGCTGACAATTTTTCGTTCAATCCCTGCTTTATGAAACAGGCTGCTCTAACTTTTCTGCGGTTGATAGAATGAGATCAAATCAGACTCGATGATCTGCCAGATCACAATCGTCATCACGAGCCCGCCGATGGAAGCTATCAACGCTTTCAGCTTTAAGCGCGGATTGGCTGGGGCGCTTTCAGCATGACCAAGCTCTGGGTGCTCCATTGGCCTAGCGCCAAACGGCAGCGCCAGGAAGAAGCAAAACCACCAGCAAAGAACGTATACTACGACTGCGCCCGCAATGGACATGAGACAGTTCCTATTGTGTAATTGGTTCAAGACGATAAAGCGCGCCATCGCCTGCATCCGTCAAGAGATACACCAGACCATCCGGCCCGACCGAGACCTCTCGAATGCGGCCGATCGCGCCTTTCAGCAACCGCTCCTCAGCAACGACCTTGTCTCCATTCAGTGTCAGGCGGGCAAGCAACTGCGCCCGGAGCGCGCCAATAAACAGGCTGTTCTTCCAGCTAGGAAACGCGCCGCCCTTGTAAAAAGCCATGCCAGACGGCGCAATGGACGGGACCCAGACGTGCAATGGCGGTTCAAACCCTGGGCCAGTGCCGCTTGCCGCAATTTCCTCACCCGAATATTCGCGCCCGAACGTAACACGCGGCCAGCCGTAATTACGGCCTGGTTTCAGAAGATTGACCTCGTCGCCACCTCTTGGCCCATGCTCATGCGCCCAAAGAACGCCCGTTACTGGATGCACAACAAGCCCTTGCGGATTACGGTGGCCGGAACTGAACAGTTTAGGGTTGCCGTCCGATGGGATTCTGTAGACTGAACCCGCAGGATCAGCCGTGTTCTGCGCTCGCTCCCGCTCGCCACGGTCGCCGAATGTTGCGTAAAGCGCGCCATCTGGCCCAAACCGCAGCCTACCGCCGAAATGCACAGCGCTGCCAGATCGTGGAGCGGCCTCAAACAACACGTTTACACCAGTGAATCGCCCGTTCGACAGTGTCGCAGACGCAATCTGTGTGGCAGCACCGCCATTCCCAGCATAAGCATAGGACATCACAATCTGCCCGGTTCTGGCGAAATCTGGCGTCGGCTTGACGTCAAACAAACCGCCTTGGCCGTAATTCGCAACATTTGGCATGCCAGCGATGGAGCGCGCTTGCGCATCTCCAACCCGCCAGCGCAGCAATCCGCCTGGCCGCAGACCAATCAAGGCCTCACCATTCGGTAGCCAAGCCATTGACCACGGGTGATCCAAGTTTGTGAGAAGTTGCACCACCCGGAATGACGCCGCTTGGCTATCAACGCGCTCAATCACGGTCTTAGCCGATGCCGCATGGACTATCACGATTGCCACCAATAGAGCGCCCACGCATCGCACCTTCAGCATATCACTCCTCCCAACATCGTTTCCTATCCGCACTTACATATAAATGTGCCGCTGAAGGCTCCATGACAAGCTTGTGAGCTTGGTAACGCAATCCCGCCAAAGCCGGCGTTCATGGAAGACGAGCCGGTCGATATTGTAGGCGATAGTCGCGAGCGTCAGTTTCGCCGCTGCTCGCGCCAGGCCGATCGTACGGATGAACAGCCCCGTACCAGTTCTTTTGATGGGCGAAGACATGCTCAACCCGAGCGCGGATGCTGGACTCCTTGCCATTGGCGCGGGATGTGGCCTCTGACATCGGCTTGCCCCTGGGCTTGCGGCGATGGATTTGGCTGCGCAGCATCTTCGACGACAACCATTCCTTATTCGCCTTGGAGCGGTAAGCGCTGTCCGTTGACCGGCAGGCGATTGCGCAGCAATGGCCGAGAGGGGGGATGTAGCCCTTCTTCTTCAATTACCAGTCGAAGGCCTTTATCACCTGCTTCAACGTTCCAGTCTCGGTCAATTTGTTGCGGAACAGGCGGATCGTTTTCTCGTCCGGCGTTGGCATGCCTAGATCGAAGCCCAAGCAGCGCATCAACGACAGTCGGTCCCAAATCATAAACTCCATGCGAGCATCAGAGAGATTATGCTGCGCCTTCAAGATCAGCGCCTTGAACATCGACACGGGGGCAAACGGAGGGCGGCCGCCCTTGACACCATCCCCGTATCCCAAGCCCTCAATCAGCCAGCCCCGGAAATAACCAATGTCCACCGTCGCATCTAGGACCTCGAGAGGGTCGCTGTGCTTGCTCTACTGCGCAAGATGGTCCGAAAGAATGAAAAGACTGCTGGGTTCCATAGCGATGCCTCCGTAATCCAAGTGAGTCATATCAGCGCACTGATCGCGTAGTTAATGCAGGTGTCCAGCTATCTGGAACTGGCGCTTGAGATTGATTGGCCGATGGCGATTGCGGCATTTCTAGCCGTAGCACTGGTCTTTGTAGCTGCCGCCCATGTCCTCTAGACTGGTTACGGTAGCACGCCCTTTGCGGCGGCAGCCACTGCAAGCGCCATCGCCGCCTCTGCCCACAGTCTGGTTGATTTCCTGCTGCAAGAACCCGGAATAGCGCTGATGTTAGCGCTCCTGCTTAGCGCGGCGGCGGTGCACGCTGATGGACACAACGGAAGCGGTAAGCCCAGCTTTAACTGACGAGCAGTAAACTGCTGGAATTCCCTATTCTCTCGCCAATGGATCTGCGGTCATGCGTCTTAAACCGCCTTCGTCACCACTCTCCTACTTGCCGTGACGACCACTCTCCCGGCTGCGGTTCAAGACCTCCGCTATTGTGATCATGGAAAGCAGTTATCTCGGCAAAGGCAGTAAGCTTGAGCCATCCGCTACTTCAATCATTGCATTCAAGCGGGCCAACTGTCCCCGCAATCCTTGGTTTCGGCCCTATTAAAGCGCGGCAAATCCTTGGCGCTAAAGAAGCAATTGGAATACGTGATACGCGATTTCATTACGCCATTCAATACGCACCGAATTCCATCGCTGAATATCACAATCGCGGTGTCGCTCACGCAAAGGCGAGCCGCATGGACCGAGCCTTAGCAGACCTCAGAAAGGCGATCCAACTGGCACCACGAGAACCACCTTCCTACCTTAGCCACGGCTGTTGTCTATAAGGCACGCGGTGATGAGAAGCTGGCGGCCAATGGCGCAGAAATCGCAAAACGCCTCGCACAGGGCGGCTAAATCCTTCCTCGATTTTCTTTGATTTACCCTTGTGATTTTGCCCGGCAGTATAGTCGTAACGAAGCAAGGGGATTCATGGTCAATGCGCGCTGCCTGGTATGATGAGAACGGTCCGGCCAATAAGGTCCTGAAGCTCGGCGATATGCCCACGTCAGAAGCCGGGCCTGGCGAAGTCCGTGTCCGCGTGATGGCATCTGGTATCAACCCTGCAGACGTAAAACTAAGGTCCGGCACGTCCAACTATGGCTTCGCATATCCCCGCGTGATCCCGAATAGTGATGGTGCCGGCGTAATCGATCAAATCGGCTCAGATGTGCCGCCAAGCTGGATAGGTAAACGGGTATGGCTGTTCAATGGCCAACGGGTTGGACGCGCATTTGGCACGGCGGCTGAATATATCGCGCTCTCCCAAAACCTCGTCACTCCCCTTCCTGATCATGTTAGTATCGCTGAAGGTGCAACGCTTGGCATTCCCGGGATGACGGCCTATCACGCTGTATTCGGCGACGGACCGATTGCCGGAAAGACTGTTCTGGTGACGGGCGGCGCAGGTGCAGTCGGCTTCTATGCCGTCGCCCTTGCAGCCTGGGGCGGTGCGCGTGTGCTGGCGACCGTAAGCGGACCAGAGAAAGCAGCCTGGGCGATAAATGGCGGCGCTGAGGCAACTATCAATTACCGCGAGGAAGACGTTGCCGAGCGCGTGATGGCGCTCACCCAGGACGCGGGCGTCGATCGTGTTGTATCCGTTGATTTCGGCGGTGACATGAAATGGCTGCCAGACGCAATAGCATTAAACGGTTCCGTATCCACCTATGCCTCAGATGGTGACCGCATGCCCGCGCTGCCGGTGCATAAATTCATGCGCCGCAATATCCTGATCCGCCCATTCATTCTGAATTCTTTAGCCCAGGACACGCTCAACCGCACCCGCTTCGGCATACTGCGCTGGACCCAAGACAAGCCAGACGCCCTGCGCCCTATCGGTGGGCGCTTTTCGCTAGATGATATTGTGGCCGCCCATGAAGCTGTTGAGGCCGGTGAGAAGTTCGGCACGGTCATCGTTGAACCTAATGGAGAGAGCTTATCATGAGCAAAGTTCTGACAGTCGGCATCGGCGGGTTCGGCGCGGTTGGCCGCAAAGTCGCAGAGACCTTGGATAGAGGCACTTACGGCCTCCGCCTCGCTGCCATCTCCGCCCGTGATCACGACAAAGCCAAGCGAAACATGGCCGGGTTCACAACTGAAGTTCCGATTGTGGGCCTCGGCAAATTGTCGGAGTGCGATATTGTTGTCGAAGGCTTACCCGCCGCCGTGTTTAATGAAATAGCGCTGCCTGCCATTGAAGCTGGCCGCATTTTCGTGCCCACAAGCGTCGGACAGATCCTACCGCGCATGCATCTGGTTGATCGCGCCCAGGAAACCGGTGCGCGCATTATCGCCCCAACCGGTGCCCTGCTCGGCCTGGATGCTGTGCGCGCAGCAGCGGAAGGCGTCATTGATTCCGTCACGATGATAACGCGTAAGCCGCCGAACGGGCTGAAAGGTGCGCCACATCTGGTCAACAATAATATCTCAGTCGACGGGCTTAACGTCGCAAAACTGGTGTTCGAAGGCTCCGCCAGGGAGGGCGCCATTGGCTTTCCGGCGAATGTGAACGTCGCCGCAGCACTAGCGCTTGCCGGGATCGGAGCAGACGAAACCAAGCTACAAATCTGGGCTGATCCGGATGTTGACCGCAATATGCATCGCATTGAAGTGGAAGCTGATAGCTGCCGCTTTACGCTGGACATCGCCAACGTGCCATCTGAAGAAAACCCGCGCACGGGCAAAAATACAGCGCTTAGCGTCATCACTTGCCTCAAGGGGCTCGTGTCACCGCTGAAGGTGGGGAGCTAACACAGCCCTAAAGCGCTAAGCTTTCTGCCCCGTCGCATTTAACGCTTCGAAAAGGTTTCCTGGCCCCAAAGCTATTGCCGTTTGGGGACTTCCGGGTATGATTAAAATATATGGAACTTGGCGGGCGATTGGTGGTCGGAGCGACCATCCTACTGACGAAAACTGGGGAAAACTAACGCGCTCGAAATTCGGCTAACAGATGCCGATGCGGACGACTATGGCGGGCTTGCTGGCGGCGGTCGGCCAAATCCACGCGCAATCTTAAATGTTGTTAATCACCAGGCAAAAGAAACTGCGACCGATGAAGATTTCAGCAACATGCTCTAATTCTGGGGCCAATTCGTCGACCACGATCTAGACTTAACTGGAGAGGGCGAAGAAGCAGCAACGATTACAGTTCCACTGGCGATCCGGACTTTGATCCGCTCGGAACCAGTGGAGCTGCAAATAGGCTTTCACCGTTCAAACTAAACAGACACTGGCGATGAACGCGCGTACGAAAATGAGATAACGTCTTACCTAGACGCATCCATAGTCTATGGCTCCAGCGAAGACCAGCACGGCGTTATCCTTGGCTACAGCAGCGGATGCTGCTCGATGATGATGGCTTCATGCCGAAAGACAGTACCGGTCAATATATGGGCGGCGAGGTTCGGTCCGGCGAGAATGTGAGCCTCACAAGGCTCCACACTATCTTTGCCCGTGAGTACAATCGCATCGTGGATGAGCTCGCAGAGCGTGACCCTGATCTTAGTGACGAAGCCCTTGATACTTTGGCACACTGCATGCTCGAAACTGAAACCCAAAAAACTACCTATGATTGATTCTTGCCCAGGATTTTGGATGAAGGTCCGCTTGGCAACAACGCTGGCTTCGATGCAGATGTGAATCCAACTGTCAGCGTCGAATTCTCAACCGCCGCATTTCGCTTTGGGCACACGCTGCTATCACCCACCATCCAGCGGCTTGCAGAGAACGGCAACAATCCAGCGGATGCATTAGATTTGCGGGTAGCCTTTTTTAATCCGGGGTCGTTCGCTGAAACCGGTGTTGACCCAATCCTTCGCGGTTTAGCCGACGGTAAATCGCAAGCATATGACCCAATGCTGGTTAAGGACGTTCGCTCCTTTCTATTCGGTCAACCAGGCGCTGGCGGGTTTGACCTTGCGTCCCTCAACATTCCGCGCGGCTTGGAGCACGGCCTACAGAGCTACAACGACATGCAGGAAGCGCTTAGGCTGGACCGCAAAGCAAGCTTCGCCGAAATCCCATCTAATCCAGATATCGCAGCCCGGCTTGAAGAAGCTTACGGCGATGTTGATCTGATTGACGCCAGGGTCAGCGGCTTGGCCGAAGATCGCTTCGGCGATGGCCTCGTAAGTGAATTATTCCACCTCGTCATCGCAGACCAGTTTAACCGGGTCCGAGCAGGCAACAAATATTCGAGCGAGAACAACCCATTGCCAGATATCGCCCAAGGAATTGGCTTCAATTTATTGAGCGATGTCATCAAGGCAAATACAGGCGTCGAGGTCATGCAGGATGATGTGCTCCCGAGCTATGTTCGCAAAGGCTTTGGTGACGATAACGACATAGTTATTGGCACCCAGGACCGGGACCTCCTCAGTGGCGGCGTTGGCAATGATATCCTCTATGGGCGGGGCAACGATGACTATCTGGATGGCGGCAACGGTTATGACACTTTGAATGGCGGTGCGGGCGATGATGTGCTGTTTGGCCAAAACGGCGATGACGCAATCCAAGACGGCGCAGGCTTTGACCTCATGTATGCCAGCAATGGAGAAGATACACTCTATGGCGGAGCTGACGGCGACAAGCTGTATAGCTATTATGGCCAAGTTCATCTCTATGGCGGGTACGGCGAAGATTACCTTTACGGCGGGTCTGATGGGGATGTTCTGGATGGTGATGTCGGAAACGAACGCGTTTACGGCCAGCGCGCCGATGATGATCTTTCCGGCTGTGACAGGCGGGACATTCTTCGTAGTGGCGATGGTGATGACCGGCTAGAAAGCGGCGCTGGCTATGATGGCCTTCGAGGTGACCATGGCCATGACGCTTTCGTGTTCCAAGGCGCGTTTGGCTACGATCGCATCCGTGGATTCGAGGAAGGCGATACACTCTAATTCCATGGGCTGACCTTGGAGGACTTACATTTCAGCAGCGGCGATAACGTCAAAATCTCTGCTGGCGACCATGCTTGGGTCAAGCTCATGGGCGTCCATGCTGATGACCTAGACCACGGCGCACTTGTTTTCCCAGACGCCTAAGGCTTCGCCCCGCTACCATCGGTCGTCAGACCCGATGGTAGCGGAGGCTAGATCATCTTTGTCTCATTCCCATTCCATGAGCTCAGACGGGCCGCATGGAACCTTGCCAGCAATAATGTTCGTGCAGGCGAAGATGTCCTGATTGTATCCAGTTCCGATCAAAACCCGGCATTGACGGATGCCCTCGCCGCAGCATGTGACGCTGCGGGTGCAGGAACCGTGACTGCCACTATCATCGCATCACCGGCCGATATGACGGACTACCGCCACCCCGCTCCTGTAATTGCCGCAGTCGAACGCGCGGACTTAACAATCGTCGCGACCACCATCCGTTTTCCCCGCGCCTATGATGACTTGAGCGAGGCGCTTAACGCCGCTGGCAAACGCCAAGTGCTAATCAACAATGCCCCGCTGGAGGATTTCACCCGCGGCGCGGCACTGGCCAAGGCTGTATCTTGCACCACGCAAGTCCGGGTTACGTCGCCCAATGGCACTGACCTAACCGTAGGTGTGTGCCGCCCGTGTCTACCGCTAACGGGACATGCGGAAGATGACACGGGCTTCGGCTCCTTCCCCAGTGGCCAGGCCATGGCTTCGCCAGAAGAAGGCTCAGCAAGCGACACATTCGTCGCTAATTCCTTCGGCCAAGTCGTTTACTTAGACGGCGGTGGGCCACAGCTTGGCAGGCTGGAAGACCCTATCCGCATGACCTTTGAAGCTGGACGGCTTATCAACTTAACCGGTGGGTCCGCCGCCCGCAGGCTGCAAATGATCCTGGATGCGGCGGATGACCAGGCCTTAAACCTTGGCGAGCTTGGCCTTGGCACAAATCCCGCAGCCCGGGATATCGGTCATGTGGAGAATAAGTTCCGGCGCAATACGGCGTATATCGCGCTTGGCGACAATCATTTGATCGGCTGGCGTGGTGCCGACATCTATAGTCGGCACAATCGTCAGCAACCGGCATATCGATCTCGTGGCGAGCGATATCACGATCTACATCAATGGCTCGCCTTGGCAGTTCACATAACCCTCGCCTGCCCACATCGATATTGAACGCCAGACTAAAATCGACTTACGCTCGGCAGGCATACCTCTCACCGGAGACCATCCAATGGCGATTTACGAAATGCGGACCTACACGCTCTATGTCGGCAAAATGGCGGAAGCAACGGAGCTTTATCAAAAACATGGCTTCCCGGCGCTGGAAGCTGGTGGTCATGACAAAAAGCTTGTTGGTTACTTCCAGGGCGACACGGGCATGATCAATCAACTTACCCACATCTGGAAATTTGATGATGACGCTGATCGCCGGGCGCATTGGGCGGCCGTATTCTCCAGCCCTGCATTCATGGAAGAATTCGCCGCCAAATTCCGCCCGTTGGTGATATCTCAGGAAGTGAAACTCATGAACCCCGCCCCTTGGGGCCCGCATCCTTGACCGGCACGACACGGCAACTTGCAGAGTTTGTTTGCCGCACGAAGGCAGGTGATCTACCGCAGACCGTTCAGGAAGAAGCCGAGCGTGCTTTTCTGAATATCGCAGGCTGCATGCTTGGCGGTGCTCATCATGATGCAGTCGAGCGCACGTTTCGAACAGTGGTAACGTTAAGCGGTGGACCGCAAGCACGGGTTATTGGGCGCCAAGATCCTCTAGGCCTGCTTGATGCCGCCATGGTGAATTGTCAGGCGTCCGCCGCCCACGCTTTTGATGACACGCATCTGCCGACTGTGATCCATCCAGCCGGGCCAATCGCTGGCCCGCTCCTCGCAGAAGCTGAACGAACACTAACAACGGGCACTGATTTCCTGGCGGCTTTAGCCATCGGCATCGAGATTGCGTGCCGAGCGGCAGGCATGTTGATGACGCCGCCAGCTGAGCCGGAACTTGGTTGGTATATGACGGGCATTGCTTGCCCCATTGGGGCGGCGGCTGCAATCGCTCGCATGCGCGGGCTATCGGAAGACCAAACAGTCATGGCGCTCGGCCTCGCTGCAACAGAATCCGCTGGATTTAGACAAACCCATGGCAGCATGTGTACCAGCCTCGTACCGGCCCAGGCCGCGCGGGCCGGATATCTGGCTGCCTTGCTGGCAGAGCAAGGCGTCACCGCGAAAGAGGAAACATTGGAGGGCGCTCGCGGCTTCGCAGATAGCTTCGCCACGAAAGCACACTTGCCGCATGCCACAGACGGCCTTGGCCACCGATGGGAAATGTTGGCGAATATGGCGAAGCCTTATCCATGCGGCATCGTCATCCACCCTGCTTTAGACGGCTGTCTGGAGATAACTGCTCAGCCAGGTTTCGATGCTGCAAAGATCACCCGCGTGAGCCTATCGGTTGATCCGCTCTGCCTCTATCTCTGTGACCGTCCAACACCACAGGATAGCCAGCTTGCCCAGGTCAGTTTGCAGCACTGGGCGGCAGCCACATTGGTTCGAGGTGCCACTGGCATCGCTGAAGGAGATGAAGCAGCGGTGGCTGATCCCGCAATTCAGGCTTTGCGTGGGCAGATCGAGGCCGGGCCAAACGATAATGTTGGTCGCGCGGGCGCCATCGTGCGCGTTGAGCAATCGGACGGCGCAAGCTTTGAACACCGTGTCGAACACGGCGTCGGCAGCCTGGAACGCCCAATGACGCCAAACGAGCTAGACGCCAAGTTTATGGTACAGGCGCTGCTGACACTGCCTGAGGCCGACGCAGCAGCGGCCTTGGCTGTTTGTAAGGGTATGGCGAGGCTGGATGATGCTGCTGAGGCGGCGAACGCGATGTCGGGGTGAGATTAAGGTCAGCCTAATTAACCGCAAGCTTCCCCTATCACCCTGCCCTCTCCCCCCTTTGGGAGGCGAGGGTTCTAAAAGAAACCGGCGCGGCCTTTGTGAGGGTCCCCTCTCCCTCCACAGGAGGGAGGGGATCAGGGAGAGGGTGGAAGGCTGCGGCCTCCTTACCGCCCCTTCCACTGCGCCGGGCGTTTCTCCGCAAATGCCTTTGGCCCCTCTTGGCCATCCTCTGTTTGTCGCAACCGCATCTGCATGCTTTCCTCCAACCGCAATCCATCTTGCAGCGAAATATACTGCGCGCGGACGGACAGTTCTTTGATAGCGCGTTGGGCGAGCGGTGCCATTGTTGTCAGTTCCGCCGCCCGTTCCATAGCGACATCCATAACCATGTCATGCGGCACGACTTCATTGATGAGGCCGAAGTGCAGCGCACGCTCGGCGGAAAGGCGGCGACCGAGCAGCAGCACTTCCATCGCGATCGGATAGGGTAGCTGACGGATAGTACGTTGCGTGCCACCGTTTCCTGGCAATATACCCCGCTTCACTTCCGATAGATCAAACATCGTATGTTCTGAAGCGATGCGGATATCTGTCGCCAGCAGCAGCGTCATACCGCCAGCGAGGCAGAGACCGTTCACCGCCGCCACGACCGGTTTCCATACTTCAAGACCGCGGTTCAATATCTGATCCCGCTGCGTCTGCCAGAACTGCCATGGCTCTAGCTGATTAGTGCCCATGGCTTTCAAATCAGCCCCCGCTGTGAATATCTGGCGTTCAGGCGGGCGGTTCGGTTGCGGGGCTCCGGTGACGACTGCAACCCAAATGTCAGGATTGTCACGCACCTCAACCCAGCTTTCAGACAGCGCCTTATACATGTCTGGTGACATGGCGTTCAGCGCTTCAGGGCGATTGATTGTGATCTTGGCGATATGTTCCTGGACGTCGAAATCAATGGGCATGCGAACCTCCGCTAGGCCATTTCAAAGGTGAGGACGGCGCGTTCATCATCCACTTGCTTGATCGCAGGCTTCACGCGAGCGCCAACCTCTGGCTCTCCATCCAAGCCCAGCATGGCACCCAGAATGCGGGGGCCGTCGTCGAGCTGCACTATAGCGACCACGTAAGGCAGATGATCCTTAAAGGCGGCGTTGTAAAGTTGATGCACCTCTATGAATGAATAGATTTCACCCTCACCTGTGCTTGGCTGCCATGCGATATCCGTTGACCCACACGCATAGCAGAAGCTTTCGGATGGGTGCTGGCGTGCGCCGCAAGACCGGCAGATCTGCAGACGCACTTCGCCAACATTCAAGCCTTCCCAGTAGGGAGCGTTCACATCTGTGATCTCGGGCAATAAGTCTCTGAAACCTTCGAAATTCATGCCCTTACGCTCCCACATTCGAAAGGATCATGGCGGCATGGGTCGTCATAATGCCGCCTTGTTGGCTGACCATTCCCGTCTCGCAATCCTTAACCTGCCGGTCGCCACACTGGCCGCGCAATTGCCGTACAGCTTCGATCACTAATTGGGTGCCGGGCATGCCAGTTTCAGACAAAAGCCCGCCAGAGGTATTGGTCGGCAGGCTGCCGCCGATCTGCGTTTCGCCCGCGAGATAGAAATCTCCGCCCTCCCCTGGTTTCACGAAGCCGTAGTTTTCCAGGCTGATGATCGGGACGATGGTGAAGCAATCATAGATTTGGAAAAAATCCATATCCGCAGGCTTCATTTCCGCCGCTTTAAATACCATCTCGCCGGAGCGCTTGGCACCAGACAGCGTCATCTTCGGCCGCCGCCAGAACTCCCAGGACGGATGCGACTGGCCAATGCCCTCTATGAACACCGGCGTCTGTTTCATATCCCGCGCACGTTCCTCGGTCGTGATGATGTAGGCGGCACCACCGTCTGAAACCGGGCAGCAATCCAGTAGATGGAAAGGCTTCGCGACCCAGCGCGAGTTCATGTAGTCGTCCATATTAATCAGATCCCGGAACTGGGCGTTCGGGTTCATGCTGGCATGCTTGCGGTGGGTGACAGCGACGGCACCTAAACCCTCCTCGGTCGTGCCGTATTCGTGCATGTGTCGGCGCGCGATCATGGCGTAACTGGACGGTGCGCCGAACAGTCCGGCCACACTGCCTTCATTGCCGCGCGGGCGGGCATAGCTGGCGCGGTTGCCCGTGCGCGGGTTATCGCCATAGGAGATCGCGATGACCTCAGCCTGGCCAGCCTCTATCGCGCTGATCGCGTATTGGATGAGGCCGATATTGCTGCCGCCTGCCTGATCCAGTGTACCAACAACATCCGGTTGGATGTTCAACGCCTCCGCCACCTTTGGTGCGAACAGCATGGGGAAAGTGGATGTCGGCGCTTTCGTCAAAATGCCGCCAAGATCAAGCGCTTCCAGCCCAGCATCTTCCAGTGCCGCCCGGATTGCGAATACATTGTGCGCTATCTGCGAGACGCCTGGGTTCTTGCCAAAGGGCGTGTGTCCTATTCCAACAATACAATATCTTTGCTTAGCCATTTCCTGCCCATCCCAGCTAGATATGCTCCAGGTGATTGGAACAGCCATTCCAAAGAACTTCAAGGTGCCAGCGCCACGCAAAACGTTTACGCTTGATCTTGCAGCAAACCAAACCACTTTTGCGCCAAGATCGCTCTGCGAAGAAGTCCTTGATGCGCATGTCCCACCGCCTTGTTCTTGCTGGCGCAATCATCGCGCTTGCGGGCTGTAAGGGCCTCAATGAGCGCGTGAGCTACGTAAATTATAATGGCTACACAGGTGCTGATTTCGCGGCAGCCGGTGCAGACGGTGCCGTTGATGTCGTGGATGTCGGCGCGCAACACCAAGTCGTCTCACCCAAAGACTCAGCCTCCCAGATAGCAGAGGCTATGACGGGGGCGAATGTCGGCCCGGCCATCCCGTTTCAAGCGCAACCGGGCGGGCCACCGGCAGACGGCTACCAGGTCATAGTTCGTTTCAGTCAACCACATGACAATGGGACGCTTTCTGATACGAATGGCACTGAATCTGTAGTTTCGTAGGAATATGCCGTCACATTCTGTAAAGATGGTGCCGCGCTATCGTATCTGGCCGGCACTGCACCCTATGGCGGCTCATTCAAAACCGCGATGGCCGCTGCCGCTATTGAGCTCTTTCCATTCCAAAATCCTGAATTCAATGACTGTGATGCGCGGCCTCAGTGTTAAAGCCAGAATAAAGCCAGCAATACCGGGCATTCGCGACGCGCTAGAGTTGACATTTTCTTACTTCATTACTACGTTTCGTCCGCTTGTATCATGGTGCTGTCTTTGGCACCGACGCACATTGTGTGCAAGCTGCAAAATACGGCAAGCAGCAGCTACATAAACATCCAAGTGATTGACCCGACCGCATGAAATTTAGCGATCTAGGGCTTTGCGATGAACTCCTTCGCGCCCTGACTGAATCCGGCTACGAGACGCCGACCCCCATCCAGGAACAAGCCATTCCCGTAGCATTAATGGGCCGTGATATTCTGGGCTGCGCCCAGACCGGCACTGGTAAAACCGCATCCTTTACATTGCCAATGCTTGAAGCGCTGTCGAGTGGCCGGGCCCGCGCGCGCATGCCCCGCGCGCTCATATTAGAGCCGACCCGTGAGTTGGCCGCGCAAGTCGCCGACAATTTTGAAAAATATGGCAAGCACCAGAAGCTCACCCACGCCCTCCTAATCGGGGGTGAGTTCATGAGCGAGCAGATGAAGACTCTGGAACGCGGCGTCGACGTTTTAATTGCAACACCAGGCCGCCTGATCGACATGATTGAGCGCGGCAAGATCATCCTGAATGACGTGAAAATATTGGTGATCGATGAAGCCGATCGCATGCTCGACATGGGCTTTATTCCTGATGTCGAAAAGATTGCTGGTCGTTTGACCCCTGTCCGGCAGACTATGCTGTTCTCCGCGACCATGCCCAGAGAAATCCGCACACTTGCGGAAAAATTCCTGATGAACCCGAAAGAAATTTCGGTGGCACCACCCGCATCCCCGGCCAAAACCGTTGCCCAGAAGAAGGTGATGACCAATCGGCGCGAAAAGACAGGCGTCCTGCGGAAGATTATGCGTGGCGAAGATATCAACAACGCCATTATCTTTTGCAATCGCAAACGCGATGTGGATATGCTGCTGAATTCGCTTGTCGGCCATGGCTTCAACGCCGCGGCCCTTCATGGCGACATGGTACAGTTCAAACGGATGGAAACGCTGGATCGCTTTAAGAAAGGCGAAGTTACTATTCTAGTCGCCAGTGATGTCGCCGCCCGTGGGTTGGATATCGTTACAGTCAGCCACGTCTTTAATTATGATGTGCCAATGCACGCTGATGATTACGTCCACCGCATTGGTCGCACCGGCCGCGCTGGGCGCTCGGGCAAATCCTATACGCTCGTCACCAGTGATGATGATAAGTACTTAGCTGGCATCGAAAAGCTAATTGGCCGCGAAATTCCCCTACTTGAAATGGACATGCCGCGCCAACAAGCGCCAGCTGAACCGGCTGTTGCAGAAGAAAAAGACGAACGCCCTCGCCGCACGCGCACACGCCGCATTAAACCCGCCGCAGATGCGGCGAGCGAGGCAACACCTGCAGCTGAGGCAGCGCCCGCAATTGACGCAACGCCAGCCACAGCAGATGAGAAGCCTGCTCGCGCACCGCGCAGGTCTAGACGTTCAAAAAAGGCTGAAGCTGAGGCTGAAGGTATACAGCCAACCGAAGCCGCGGAACCAAATGATAAACCGGGAAGTGAGAAGCCGAAGTCTCGCAAAAAGGCCCCTCCCCGTAAGAAAGCAGAGCCACGGGAAAAAGCAGACGCACAGCCCTATGATATCGGCGCGCAAAATCCACAACCGGCACCGAAACCAGAGCCGCGCCGCCGTGGTCACCGTGATGATTCCAACCTGCCCGGCCCAAGTGCCTTTACCGATGATGATACGCCAGCCTTCCTGCTACGTCCGGCTAGGAAATCTGCCGCCAGTTAAGGGCTGCTAGCTGCTGGCGATCCAGCGCATTCTCCCATAGAATATTGGATACGGGTCGCGGTATGCACGCCCGAACCAATGGGAGCCCGGTGGCGATGCGGATGATCTTCCTCAAGATCAAATATGAATTAGGAAAAGCCTATGAAGTCGCAGAATCCGTCGTGCCGACTGTCGACAAGACGTTCGAAGTTTACTCGACGTCTGGCAACTATGGCCTCATGGCCAAATGCTATCTGCAGGACGACACCGAAGTTGGAGGCTTCGTCACAGAGCTAGGTGCAGACGCTCCCATATATCAAATACAACTTCACTCTGATCGCTTTCAACGCGTTCCAGTGGCCCCTATCGATAGCCGGAAAGCCGACCCTCATGTCTGAGCCCGAAGCAACAACCCCAATCACCGTAATTACCGGATTTCTGGGAAGCGGTAAAACCACCCTGCTCTCAAAGTTACTGCGCCATCCAGGCATGGACAAGGCCGCTGTTATCATCAATGAGTTTGGTGAAGTAGGGCTGGACCATGATCTCGTCGAGACAACAGGTGAAGAACCTATCCTGATGGAGTCTGGCTGCCTCTGCTGCACCCTGCGCACGGACTTGGTGGAGACCTTGCATGACCTGTTTGGCCGCCGTGCCAGGGCTGATGTGCCTGAGTTCGACCGCGTCGTGATTGAAACAACGGGCCTCGCGGACCCAGCCCCTATCGTCCACACACTGATTGCGGACCCGTTGATCGGGCGCTGTTTCCACCTGGATTCCGTGATAGCCACTGTTGATTCTGCAACAGGCGGCCAAACACTGGATAATCACGAAGAATCTGTGCGCCAAGCTGCCATTGCTGACCGGCTGCTTATTACGAAGACTGACATCGCTGATCCCGCCGCGATCTCCGCACTGGATGAACGCCTAAACCAGATCAATCCAGGCGCCAACCGCTTCCGCGTGCTCAATGGTGAGATCGAACCCGCCCGCCTGTTCGGCGCCGGTCTCTATGATCCAGAGACCAAATCGGCTGATGTCCAGCGCTGGCTGAACGAAGAAGCCTACGCAGACAAAGCCGCTGCTAAGGATGATGGCCACAGCCATGATCATACGCACGATCACCATGGGCACGATCATCAGGGCCACGAACACCATAACCACGATCATCATGACGGCATTCACGCATTTTGCCTTTACCGTGAAACTTCTATGCCCTGGGAAAGCTGGGTAGGCTTCCTGCAAAGCCTGATTGATGCACGCGGCCAGGACATGCTGCGGATCAAAGGCATTTTAAACGTGGATGGGCTTGATCAACCGGTCGCTGTTCATGGCGTTCAGCATGTATTTCACCCGCCCGCGATCCTGGAAGCCTGGCCGTCAGATGATCATCGCTCCCGCCTTGTCTTCATTGCCAAAAACATCCCCGAACAAGTCATCCGCACCATGCTTGATAGCTGGGGCATGGAAATAAAAACGGATTGAGCTCATGAAAATCGCCCGTATCGATACCCATTGGATCGCAGTTCCTTTTGATCATGGTGGCCCTGCTTCTACCGGTTTCGGCGGGCGAGCGTGGGCGGACATGAACACGCTGATCATTGAGGTGGAGACAGATTGCGGTATCATTGGATATGGCGAAATCTTTGGTCATAACGCCATTCCGTCCGCCCGGTCAGCGCTTGAGACCATGATTGGGCCTTTCGCCATTGGCCAGGATGCTCGCGCAATCCAGCCGCTCATGCAGGAAATCCAACGTACAAACCATAATTTTGGGCGCTACGGCCAATCGATGTTCGCAATCTCTGGCCTGGACACAGCGCTTTGGGACATAGCAGGTAAAGCTGCCGGGTTACCGCTCTGGCAACTCCTTGGCGGCACGGCGTCTCAAACCATTCCAGCATATGCCAGCCTGATGCGATACGCGAAACCAGAAGTCGTAAAAGAACGCACGGCCACTGCGGTCGCGGAAGGCTATAAGTACGTCAAGCTACACGAACGGACGCCGGAAGCCGTGGGTGCCGCAAGAGACGGCGCCGGCGCCGCTCCCCGGATCATGGTTGATGTAAACTGTCCCTGGACCCCAAGCGAAGCATGCAGCATGGCCGCCGCGTTCGAACCCTACGATATCCACTGGCTAGAAGAACCCGTGTGGCCACCTGAAAACTTCGATGGTCTAGCAGAAGTGCGCTCTTCCGGCCTTATGGACATTGCGGCTGGGGAAAATGCCTCCACGGCATGGGAATTTCAGCAGATGTTGCGCGCAGGTGCCGTTGACTGGGCACAACCAAGCGTCGCCAAGGTCGGCGGTGTTACAGAGGCCCGGAAGATTAGCACCCTCTGTGAAGCCGCAAATGTCGGCTTCGCGCCGCATTCACCCTATTTCGGCCCCGGCTTTGTCGCGACGTTACACGTCGTCGCCGCCCATACTGGCCAAAAGGCCCCGATTGAAAGACTTTATGGCAACATGGAAGCCAGTTTGTACGGCGACTTAATAAACCCAGACAGTGATGGGTTTTATCATTTGCCAACTGGGCCGGGCCTTGGCATTGATCCCGACCCTAACGTCATCAAAGACTTCACAAAGAAACACAGCGACTAAGTCATTTTGGACACCTCCAATTGGTTTCTGAGCATGGGGGTATTGCACCAAATTGGTCAGGTTTTTTCGACTCTAAGTCGTTGATTTCAAGCGATTATATTGAGATTCAGAGGGTATTGGAGCAGAATGAATTTCTCCGTATAAAGCGCTCATAGGTCAGATTTAAATCTCTTTGGATTGCAGACTTAGACCCATTCGATACATCACTCAGGCACCTTTTCCGAAACCTTCTTCGGGATATTCCATACCAAGCGGTTCCTAGGCATGTCTGAACCTCATTTTCCGCCGCGGCATCCCTAAGTCGTTTTTTCTTGAGGATCGAGAAGACATGCGTGTTGTAGAACCGCTTTCCCCGGACTGTTTTGTGACTCCGTTCCCTTAACCATTCCGCAATCTTGCGATACCCCATACCACCATCATGGAGATTCTTGATCGTGTCATGAAGGAATTGTTGGTATTCGGAGTAAGGGGGAACCCAGAGTGCGGAAGTTCTCAGGGTTGCGGTGAAACAGAGGTAATAATCAACGTCAGAACCCGTACGTTGGAAACTACTCCACGGTCACTGACTTTGCCAGGTTCCTTGGCTGGTCTACGTCCGTGCCTTTGGCCACTGCTGCGTGATAGGCGAGGAGTTGGATGGGGGCGGAGTATACGATTGGGGCGATGAAGGGGTCGCAGGTGGGCATTTCTATGGTTTCGGTGGCATATTTACCCGCCTCTGCAATGCCCTGTGCATCCGAAATCAGGATCGCCTTGCCGCCGCGCGCGACCACTTGCTGAAGATTGTTGGCAGTCTTTTCGAATAGATTGTCATAGGGTGCAACGAAAACTACGGGTACCGCCTCATCAATCAGGGCGATTGGGCCGTGTTTCATCTCGCCAGCGGCATAGCCTTCAGCATGGATGTAAGAAATTTCTTTGAGCTTGAGCGCACCTTCCATAGCAATTGGATAGGCTGCGCCCCGTCCGAGATAGAGGACATCCCTAGCTTCTGAAAGTTTGATCGCCACCTGCCGAATTTGACTTTCGTTCGCGAGCACATGTGCCAAGAGCGCAGGCGCTTCAATCAGGGCATGGGTCAATGCCGCGGCGCAAGCGCCGTCAATCGATTTCCGCTCCGTTGCTGTCTGGATCGCGAGCGCGGCCAGGACGGTCAATTGTGTGGTGAAGGCCTTCGTTGACGCAACGCCGATTTCTGGCCCTGCAAGCGTCTGCAGCACGCAATCACTTTCGCGGGCAATAGCACTCTCAGGCACGTTGACGACCGAGAGGATCATCTGCTCCTGCCGTTTGGCGTAGCGGAGCGCTTCTAGCGTATCAATCGTCTCACCCGATTGGGAGACGCAGATCATGGCGCCGCCCTCTGGCAAAGGTGCTTCGCGGTAGCGGAATTCAGATGCGAAATCGACATCCATTGGTACGCGCGCCACCTGCTCCATCCAGTATTTAGCAACAAGGCAGGCATAGAATGCAGTGCCGCATGCTGTCGTTGTAAAGCGCGTTACATCTGCCAGATTGAGTGGCAATTCTGGCAGTTGCACAGAATGCGTCGTGTGACTGTAGAGCGCGCGCAACGTATCGCCAATAACGGTTGGCTGCTCATGGATTTCCTTCTCCATGAAGTGGCGGTGATTGCCTTTGCCAATCATGGCACCTGAAAGAACCGAATGTTTGACCTCACGGGCGACCACCGCGCCGTCCTGGTCCATGATCATTGCTTGATCGCCTTCGATGACAACCCAATCGCCTTCTTCCAAATAGGAGAGCTTCTGGGTTAGCGGTGCCAGGGCCAGGGCATCTGAGCCCAGGTACATCTCGCGATCACCGTACCCAAGTGCTAGAGGGCTGCCCTGGCGCGCGCCAATCATCAGGTCATGGCGGCCCCGGAAAATTACTGCGAGCGCGAATGCCCCGTTGATTTGGCCAAGCGCTTTATGGGTCGCCTCTTTCGGCTCCAGGCCAATCGCTTCCATGTGATACGTGACGAGCTTCGCGAAGACCTCTGTATCGGTGTCCGTTTCGAACAGAACGCCCTGCGCTGCAAGCTCTTCACGGAGCGCTTCGAAGTTCTCAATGATGCCGTTATGGACGACAGCAACCTGGTCTGTCGCGTGGGGGTGGGCATTCCGCTCACTTGGCGCGCCGTGTGTCGCCCAGCGTGTATGGCCAATGCCAATAACGCCTTCGAGCGGTTCACGGTCCACCAATTTCGCTAGATTAACGAGCTTACCTTCTGCCCGACGCCGGTCAATATGACCGTTGACCAAAGTGGCGATCCCGGCGGAATCATATCCGCGATACTCCAGGCGCTTAAGGCCATCCACCAATAGAGGTGCAACGGGGCTTTCACCGACAATTCCAATGATGCCGCACATCAGCGCATACTCCTGGTTTTCAAGATTTTTTCGCGGCCGCTTTGGCCTTAGATTTTTGTTCCCGGAACGCCTTCGCCCAGCCATCCCGGCGCGATTGCTCGGCGCGCGTGATCGCTAACGCATTCTCCGGGACGTCGCGCCCAATCGCACTGCCTGCGCCAACAATCGCGCCCGCGCCGATATTCACCGGCGCCACGAGCGATGAGTTGGAGCCAATGAAAGCACCTGCCCCAATATCGGTTTTATGTTTGAAATAGCCGTCGTAATTGCAGGTGATCGTGCCAGCGCCGATATTAGCGCCCGCGCCCACATGGGCATCGCCGATATAGGCCAGATGATTGGCCTTAGCCCCGGCTTCAATCTTCGCTGCTTTGACTTCAACGAAGTTACCAATGCGCGCGCCCTCACCGATATCAGCACCGGGGCGCAAGCGCGCGTAAGGGCCAATGACCGCGCCGGACGCGACGGTAGCGCCCTCAATATGGCTAAAAGCCCGAATATGCGCGCCGCTGTGTACTTTAGAGCCCGGCCCAAAAATGACATTCGGCTCAATGATGACGTCCTGGCCAACTTCCGTATCGTAGCTGAAGAATACGGTTTCGGGTGCCGTCAACGTAGCACCGCCAGTCATTGCGGCCACGCGCTTGCGGCGCTGAAATTCGGCTTCAGCCTGGGCTAAGTCCGACCGGTCATTAACGCCCAGAAGTTCACTCTCAAGCCCCTCAACGACTGCTGCTGTGCCACCGGCAGATCGAGCGAGCGCTACAATGTCCGTTAGGTAAAATTCGCCCTTGGCGTTGTCATCGTTAACTTTGCGGAGAAGATCAAACAGGGCCGCACCATCAACCAGCATAACGCCAGAATTACAAAGCGGCGCCGCGCGCTCCTCTGCGTTCGCATCTTTGAATTCAACAATGCGGTTCAAAACACCGTCTGGCGTCACGATCAACCGCCCATATGCGTTTTCGCCAGCCGGCCGCATTCCAAGCACAACAACCGTCGGCGCATCAGCGGCGCGGCGGCGATCTAACATAGCCTGCAGTGTTTCTCGGCGGATCAGAGGAGTGTCGCCGAACAGAATGAAAATATCGCCAGCGAATCCATCAAACAGCTCCGCCGCCGCCAGCGCCGCATGTCCCGTACCAAGCGCTTTCTGCTGGATTGCAGTTGGGATTGGAGCAACAGCCTTCGCGACATTCTCAAACCCAGGTGCCACCACGACGCCAACCCATGCTGCGTCTAAGCTCGCGACAGCGTCCAAGACATGACTAACCATTGGCTGGCCACCAACCCCGTGCAGCACTTTCGGCAATGCCGAACGCATGCGCGTACCCATGCCCGCGCCCAGAATAATCGCACCGACATCTGTCATATTCTTATTGGTTAGATCGCTCACTTGTCGTCCCCGCCCCCGGAATCGACCTGCAATATACAGGCTTCATCACCAATATAGAGATAATAGAAACACATCAGACTTTATATCTGCCTGCGCAAAATGTATCGAAGCAGCGACAATCACACTTACAGCGATTTTTTGCGGCGCAATAAGGCAAAACTATGAACAATCCGTCCGATGGAGCTGCGGCTGATCTGCCACTGCTTAAAGGGATTATCTTCGATTTGGATGGCACATTGAGCGAAAGCGCACCTGCAATAGCCCGCGCGCTCGCCTCTACTTGGCGTGAATCTGGTCGCACAGAACCAACGCTAGGAGCCACACGCGCTATGATTGGGGATGGGCCAGCGCTGCTCGTTCAAAGAGCGCGCAAAGCATCCGGACTTCCGGATGATCCCGCCGCTGTAAAACTCGAAACCTGCAAATTCCTGGAGAATTATGCCCTCGAGGGCCCTGGCGGCGATCCATTCCCCGGCGCGCTTGATGTTTTGATCAAATTGCGTGGTATGGGGCTAAAGCTATCGGTATGCACCAACAAGCCGCAAATCGCAGCAGAGCGTTTATTGGATGGCTTGGGCTTCTCGCCATATCTGGTGGGCGTCGTTGGTGGTGACGCAGTTCCAGCACAAAAGCCTGATCCCGCGCATGCATGTGCGGCGCTAGCATTGCTTGGCAATATTCCAGCTGAAGCAGCAATCCTGGTAGGAGACGGCCCGCAAGACATTGCATCAGGCGAAGCGGCTGGCCTACAAGTTATTGTCGCTGCCTATGGCTATGGCGGCATAGCAGAGGCACGGCCTGATCTTGCCGTAATTTCGGATATCGGGGCTTTGCCAGCGCTCCTGCAACGCCTTCGTACCCTGCCAACCTAATTCAGCGCTGGCAAAACCATGTATAAAGAACCTCGTTACAGAAAGAGCGCTATCCGATTCCCTGCGCTAAAACTCACGGAGGCTGTACAAGCCATGCGAAAGTTCGCCGCCCTTGCCGCCCTTGCTGCCTGTGTTGCCGCCCTGTCATTCGTTGCCCCTGCGTCAGCGATGGATGGCAAAGATCTTGCGAAATTTAAGGCTGAGAACGCCTGTAGCAAATGTGATCTAAAGCGCGCCTCAATCAGCCGTGGCCAGCATGAAAATGCTAACCTTTCCCGCGCCACGTTGCGCGACCTCGATGCTAAAGAGATCAATCTGCGCAATGCTGATTTGTCCCGGTCTGATATGCGCCGGGCTGATTTCGAGAAAGCGGACCTAACCAGCGCGAATATGTCTCGTGCGAACGCCGCCGGTGCGGACTTCGAAAAAGCCATGCTCGCCAATGCCAATTTCTCTCAGACCGACCTGGTAGAAGCCGATATGGAAAATGCGGATATGACGGGCATCAACCTGAGTGGTGCAATCATGACCAATGTGCTGGCTAAGCGCGTCAAACTAGTCGGAGCCAACATGACCAAAGCAGACATGGAACGCATTCGCCTTGAGCGTGCGAACCTAACATCTGCCGGTATGCAGCGCGTGAACCTCAAATACGCGGACCTGGAGCGCGCTATCCTGCGCAACGCAGATATGAAAGACGCAGACATGGAAGGTGCACGCCTCACCCGCGCTGACTTTACAGACGCCGCGCTACAAGACGCCCGATTTGACGACGCCTTGATCCGCTTGGCCAATTTCTCCGGTGCTGATTTGACCAACGCCAGTGGGCTAGACCAGGAAATGTTGAACCTAGCGTGTGGTGACGCCAAAACAAAGCTGCCTAGCGGCCTTAAAATTCCGATGTGCGTAAAATAGCAAATGCCTAAAATCGCCGCCGTTCGCGAAGCTTTGGCACAATTTCCGCGGGTTGAGACAACGCATGCCCCACCGGCGGTGGAAGCGCTTCCCAGGCTTGGCGCAAAACATAGTCTCGATCTATGGGTCAAGCGTGATGACTGTACTGGCATCGCTTTTGGCGGCAATAAGGTCAGGCAGCTTGAGTTTTATATTGGAGCTGCCCAGGCCAAAGGCGCTGATACGCTGCTGATCACAAGCGCCGTTCAGTCCAATTTCATGCGAACGGCCGCCGCCATGCGGCGGCGCTTTGGCATGGACTGCCATATCCAGCTTGAAGACCGTGTACCGAATCAGCGGAATATACCAAAGCAACGGGAATGTCTTCCTCGATAAGCTTTTCGGCGCGACCTTCCACGCCTATGCAGAAGGCGAAGATGAAGCAGGCGCGGATTCATCCGTCGCCGCCATTGCTGCAGGACTGAAAGCGGAAGGCAAAACGCCCTACATCATCCCGCTTTGTGCCGATAGCGCTCCAACCGGCGCGCTCGGATATGTAGCAGCGGCGCTGGAATTGGTCGAAGCTGACTTACCGCCATTTGATGACATTATCATCAGTTCCGGCAGCGCGTTGACCCACGCAGGATTTCTGCTGGGCCTAAGAGCGTTAGGCGACATGACGCCCGTATACGGCATTTGCGTGCGCCGGGACGCTGGCACGCAATCGGTCAGAGCGCAGATCGGACTGCAGATTTGGCTGATTTAACGGGGCTGGATGTGCAAGTCTCGCCGACAGACGTTCGCCTATTCGATGGCGTTCTAGCACCCGGATATAGCCATTTAAATGATGCTACCCTGTCCGCGATCAATCAGACAGCACAACTGGACGGCCTATTGCTGGATCCCGTATATACGGGCAAAGCGATGGTCGGCACCCTTGCGCTCGCGAAAACCAAAAGACTAGCCGGACGTAGAGTATTGTTTTGGCATACTGGCGGCACGCCTGCGCTATTCGCTTACGCAGACAAACTCGCCTGAAATTCCTATACTTTTAGATTGACGAGGCTTCCGCGCGGTAGATTTGGGTTGGGCGGCGCTAAAGGCAGGTCGGCCTTTGGAGCCGCTTCAACAGTGCGGGCATGCATGAGGCCTTGCTAGAAGTTTTCAGGCGGCAGGTCCCTGCTATTGATGGGTGGAAACGCTTCAACCGGCTTATTTGCCGGGCAGTTCGTTTTTATACGATCGAGGCCCATGCCGCGGATAACTTGGGCAAAATTCCTACCACCTATTTGCCTCTAACGTCCTGGCCTCAAATTGCTGCTCAAATTCTAATTCAAGCACTATCAGGCACACTCGCTAAACATCTCCTAAAGACAGAGTCACTCCGCACTTACAGACTAATTTAACTGTGCGCGCAAGCGCTGCCTCAGCACATCGATTGGCTGATTGGGGCCAGCGCCTGAGTTAAAGTGCCAATAGGTCCAGCCATTGCATGCAGCCGCACCCTGAACTGCAGCCCCCACCTGGTGGATAGAGCCACGGTGATTGCCCTGCCCACCACTAACAATCAGGCTGCCATCCGCATGCACGCGCGCGGCAGTTCGGCCGGTAGCATCCGTCAATACATCGCCCACATTCAGCAAGCCACGCTCGACGACCCACCCGAAGGGAATGCGTTTTTCGGCACGCTTGGATGGCGCCTCTGTCACTTCGTCATCATTGGCGGGCGTCACCTTGCGGATACGATCCTTGGCGATCTTGGCGTAGGCGGGGTCTTGTTCAATCCCGATCCAGTGGCGATGGAGGCGCTTGGCGACTGCGCCCGTCGTACCGGAGCCAAAGAATGGATCCAAAATAACATCACCAGGTTTTGTCGATGACATGATGACCCGCGTGAGCAACGCTTCAGGCTTCTGGGTTGGATGCGCCTTCTTGCCGTCAATTTTCAAGCGCTCGCCACCGGAGCAGATCGGCAGCGTCCAGTCGCTGCGCATTTGCAGACCTTCGTTCAGAGACTTCATGCCGTCATAATTGAAGTAGTGGCGGCTGCTTTTGCTGCGCGCACACCAGATCAGCGTTTCATGAGCATTGGTGAAGCGGCGCCCCCGAAAATTAGGCATTGGGTTGGTCTTGTTCCAGATGATGTCGTTCAGCATCCAGAAGCCCAAGTCCTGCAGGGTCGTGCCGACGCGGAAGATATTGTGGTAGGCGCCAATGGTCCAAAGCGTGCCATCGGGCTTTAGGACGCGCCGGGCTTCGCTCAGCCATGCACGGGTGAACTTATCATAGGCTTCAAAGCTCTCGAACTGATCCCAATCATCATCGACGGCATTAACAACGCTATCGTTCGGGCGACGCAGGTCACCAGACAGTTGGAGGTTATAAGGTGGGTCGGCGAAGATCACGTCTACCGAACCATCCGGCAGCGTCTTCATCTGCTCAATACAATCGCCGATTAAAATCCTGTCCAACACGCCGTCGTCCTTTCTGAATGAAAGGTCAACTTATCCACAAGCTGACTCACGTCAAGAATCTTTTTGAGTCAGCACCTTGGAGACGGGAGTGAATGTTCTACGATGATGAATCGTCACCCCTAACGAATACAACCCAGTTTTATGGGCCGGCACGCCATATCCTGCGTTTCGCTCCCAACCATACCCAGGATATTGAATTGCGAGGTCCGCCATATATTGGTCCCGAGCGACCTTTGCAAAAATTGATGCCGCGGCGATTGAGGCCGAAATTCCATCCCCTTTGACCACCATTTGGGTTTTGCAGGAAAGTTTTGGCAGCTGATTGCCATCGATCAGAGCAAGACCGATGGGGGTTTCGATTTGCGCCTCTAACGCCTCTACGGCCCGCTTCATAGCGAGCTTAGTGGCACCCAAGATGTTGAGCTCTTCTATTTCCGAAACCGATGCTTCTTCGAGGGCAATAACCGCATGCGATTCGATCAAAGGTGCCAGCGACTCCCTCTTTTTGCGGGAGAGCTGCTTTGAATCGCCAAGTGCATTCAGGAAATCTTGAGGCGCTGGGCGCTCGAACAGGAGGGCCGCACATGCGAACACTGGACCGGCCCAGGGGCCTCGACCGACCTCATCAACGCCAATAATAGGGCCAGTGATGCCGTCAGCGCGGGCGAATTGCTCTAAGGAAAAACCTGGCACGGAAGGTAATTAATGTTCCGCCACCTCCCTCCAAACCCTGCCCTCGCCCAGCAAAGGAGGAAGAGGATCAAGGAGAGGGGAGAGACTGCGGAAAAAAAGATTTAGCGAGCAGCGCGAGGCGGCCAGTTAACCTGCCTACGCATTTCCAGCTTAGCTATCTGCTGACGATGCACTTCATCTGGACCATCCGCGAAGCGAAGGGCGCGCATGCGGCTCCACATGTAGGAAAGCTTGAACGCCTGGCTCATAGCCCCGCCGCCGTGGGCCTGCATTGAATGATCAATGACCTGCAATGCCATATTCGGCGCTGCGACCTTAATCATCGCGATTTCCTGGCGGGCTTCCTTATTCCCAACCGTATCCATCATGTAGGCTGCTTTTAGTGTTAGCAGGCGACACATTTCGATATTGATGCGCGCATCAGCAACACGCTCCAGGAAGTTGTCACGCTCTGCCAAAGGCTTGTCCCAGGTGACGCGCTGCGTCGCCCGTTCGCACATCATTTCCAGCGCGCGTTCGGCGACACCGATGATGCGCATGCAGTGATGAATGCGCCCTGGTCCGAGACGGCCTTGAGCGATCTCGAAGCCCCTGCCCTCGCCCAACAGCAAGTTGGAGGCTGGTACGCGCACATTCTCAAACAGCACTTCGCCATGGCCGTGGGGCGCATCGTCAAAGCCCATGACTTGCAGCATCCGTTCTACCTTGATGCCCGGGGTGTCACGGGGCACCAGGATCATGGACTGCTGGCGGTATGTGGGCGCAGATGGATCTGTTTTACCCATAAGGATCAGGATTTTGCAGCGTGGGTCACCGATTCCGCTGGTCCACCATTTGCGGCCATTAATGACGTATTCGTCACCATCACGCTCGATCCGGCATTCAATATTCGTGGCGTCGGAGGATGCTACCGCCGGCTCGGTCATCGCAAAGGCCGAGCGCATTTCACCGTTAAGCAGCGGCTCCAGCCATTCTTTCTTGTGCTCAGGCGTGCCGTAACGCTCCAGCACCTCCATGTTGCCCGTATCTGGTGCTGAACAGTTGAACGCTTCAGACGCCCAATGAACGCGGCCCATGATTTCGCAAACTGGAGCATATTCCAGGTTGGTGAGGCCAGCGCCGTTCAGGCTTTCTGGCAGGAAGTAGTTCCAGAGGCCCTCATCCTTGGCCTTCTGCTTCACTTCTTCCAGGATCGGTACGACCTTCCAGCGATTATCGCCTTCTTCAAGCTGATCATAATATGTCTGCTCGTTTGGCAGAATATAACGTTCCATGAAGTCTTCAACGCGTTCGCAGACTTCCTTTGTTTGATCGGAATAATCGAAATGCATAGATGTCCCCTCCCGGGCAGGCTTTTTGATCTAACTGTTGCAAGCTTAAACCGATGCGATAGAACGGGCCAAGCCCTATCAATCGGCGCGGCGTAGCCACATCAGATTAAGGCCGTTCAGGCCACTCAATAGCGCCTGAAAATCCCGCATAAATGCATCTTCAGTCAGGCTGGCGTCAGCTTTCTGAATGTCTCGCAGGATACCGTTCAGCGTATTAGCGCCGTCCACTCGCCGCAGAATTTCAGGTGCCCGCCTTGGGAGGGTGCGCGTCAGCTTTACACCCAATGTGTCTGCAACAAGCTTACCGTTGCGCTCTGCGTTCGCGAGCGCATCCCAGCTTTCAGGATCGCGCAGTACCGGAACCCACTGGAGGTCACTAGGCTTTGCTGAGGCCTAGCCTGCACGGTTGTTATCCGCTAGGTAAGCGACATAGGTCGTCATATTTCCGGCCAATCGCTCTGCAAATATGGGTTGATCAAGAGGGGCCAAAGCCGCCGTTGCCCCTCTTAACTGAGGGTCAGTCAGATAGGTTGCAGGATCATAACGCGCGGGCTCAATGAAAGAGACCACACTCATATCGGCGCTCGCAGCGAGGGTCGCAAAATCGTTGATCGTATAGGCACGGTCACGGGCGTTCAGCAGCAGGTCATAGAACCCTGCCTCCCCTTAATCCAAGTGATCTTGAACAAACTGGTTCCGCTTTAAACAATTAGAGGCAGACAGGTCTTCGAACAGACGTTGCCCAATCGCCAAGCGTTCATTCGGAAGTAAGTCGGTCGGTGCCAGCGTCTCAGTCATTTCCTGCATATCATAAACACCGCGTCGGCCGAGCGCCCCATATATCATAATGCCCATACCGTCGTTGGGCTTCAGCACAGCCTTGAGCGCCCTTAGGCCAGCCTTCGATTCATCAACATGATGCAGCACCCCGCAGCAATCAATGTAATGGAAGTCGCCGTCAACAAGTGCTGTCGCTTCAAGCAGTGATCCCTGAACAAATTTGATATTGGTGAGGCTGCGCACTTCTGCCCGCGCCTCAGCCACAACGTGGGATGCAGGTAAAAGATCAAACCACACAATCTCACCATTCAAGCCACGAAACGCCATACTGTGAGCGAATTGGATGGCACCATCGCCGGTGCCCCCGCCCGCCACCAGTACCCGGAACGGCGACGGTAACCGTCCTTGAAACAGGTAATGCTCGACCTCCGCCAATCGGCTGGGGGAGCCTTCAATCATCCGCTTCTTCTCATCACTTGGATCACGGGCGGGATATGGGTAAGCCACGTAATGATCAGCGACGGCCCTGTCTTGCAATTCTGAGTCCTGGGATTCTGAATCTTGCGATTCCGGCACACACGTGTCGCCTCTTCCGTTGTCTGCCAGTTGGGATAAGCTTTCCGCAAAAATTGGACAAAAGGGATGGCTTCGATGGCTGAAACGTTTGACTACGTAATCGTTGGTGCAGGCTCTGCTGGGTGCGTGCTGGCGAACCGGCTATCAGAAGACCCAAAGACCAGCGTGCTGCTGCTAGAAGCTGGTGGGCCAGACAAGAACTTCTGGATCCACGCGCCTATCGGCTTCGGTAAACTAATGAACGACCCGCGCCACAACTGGATGTTCGAGACAGACCCTGAACCGGGGACCGAAGACCGCAAAATACCCATCCCGCGCGGTAAAGTACTTGGCGGCTCCTCCTCCATCAACGGCATGCTGTATGTACGCGGCCAAGGCCGGGATTACGACGGCTGGGGCCAGCTCGGAAATCGTGGCTGGGGCTATGAGGATGTCCTGCCGTACTTCAAGAAATCGGAGAATTTTCAGGACGGTGAAGATCAATTCCACGGCAAAGGCGGCCCCCTGAATGTCGCTCCCCCCAATGAGCAACACCCATTGGCTGATGTCTTCCTAGATGCCTGTAGGCAAGCCGGGCATGCAATCAACCCGGATTATAACGGTGCTGACCAAGAGGGTTTCAACTACACCCAATCAACAATTGCGTCCGGCAAGCGCCAAAGCACCGCCGCCGCCTTCTTGGACCCAGTGAGAGTACGGCCAAACCTGAAAATTGCCGTTCACGCCATGACTGAGGCTATTCTTTTTGATGGCAAACGGACAACGGGAGTTAAGTATCGGAAGAATGGCACATTGACGGAAGCGGTGGCTGGGAAGACCGTAATCCTGGCTGCGGGTGCTGTGCAATCCCCACAATTGCTGGAGCTTTCAGGCATCGGCGATCCGGAGGTGCTTCAAGCTGCAGGTGTAGATGTGCGTCATGAACTGAAAGGGGTCGGGGCGAACTATCAGGATCACTATGCCTGCCGGATCAATTGGCGTGTCAAGAATATCGCCAGCATGAATGAGCGCAGTCACGGACTTCGAAAAGTCTGGGAAGGCGTAAAATATATAACCACCAAACAGGGGCTTTTGACTAACACGGCCGCGACAGTGATGGGTTTTGCCCGGACCAGACCCGAGTTTGAGACGCCAGACGTTCAGTTTTTTATGACACCCGCCAGCTTCAAAAGCGCGGCAGACCGTACCTTGGATAGTGAGCCAGGCTTTACAATAGGGCCAACCCAACTCCGCCCGGATAGCCGCGGAACCATCCATATCCATAGCAACAATATCGCAGATGCGCCTTCAATCCGTCCTAACTTGTTGTCGGTGAAAACGGACTGCGATGCCTTCATAGCCGCTATAAAAATCGCGCGGCAAATCGCTGAGCAACCGGCCTTGGCACCCTATGTTTCTTTCGAAATGAGCCCGGGGCCAGATTGCGCGAGCGATAGTGAAATCCTGGCTTATGTCCGTCGCACTGGCATGACAATCTACCACCCGGTTGGAACCGCTAAGATGGGGGCTGCAACTGACCCCATGGCGGTTGTAGATGACAGGCTACGTGTGCATGGATTGGAAGGGCTGATGGTTGTTGATGCTTCCATCATGCCGCTGCTCGTCTCAGGTAACACCAACGCGCCAGTGATTATGATCGCAGAGAAAGCCGCAGATATGATCAAACAAGACGCTGCCTAGACAGAATCCAGGCTATTAGCGAAAATTAATTTCACACTGGGGGCGATTGGATAATCCAGAAACGAGTCTGCGCCGTACACTCTATCGAGGATGGCAGCGCCTGGAACGGCATAGGGCCCGAACGCTTCCTGCGGTCCGGGCCCCGGCTACTCAGTAGTCTTACGCAAATGCCATCCAGAGGGCGGCGAAATACTGACTGGATCGGCGGTATAACCAACTGATAGCCTGCCGTTCGGCGATGACTTGGTGCCTTCGTGGTTGCCGCCCTCGCCTGATCAATAAGTGGCTATGCCAGTCATAAGTGACGGATGTCACAGGCCGGAGAGCAGGCTTTTAAAGCTTGTCGTTTTCGGCACATGCGGGCGTGGCATTTACCTGGCCATCAGCTTCTGAGCGACGGATAACGCCTGCATCAGCCAATCGGCGAGCAAGATCTTGCATCATTGCGAGACGACTGAGGAAGCCTTGTGGCGTCACGACAAGCTTGTGATGGCTTTCTAGCGAGGACTGCATATCGCCCTGACCCGCTGTCTGTAGGCTACCGAGCTCAATTCTAACCATACCGTTACGGAAAGTGACGTTGCTAAAGCCGTCTGCGAAAATTTCGGAATCCATAGGAATTTGCTGCGGTTCGATTGCATGAGCAAAACCGCATAAATCATCCCCGCAGCCGGTGATAGAGTTAATACGTAAGGAATACGGCTTTAACCGGCCGACATTTGCAATTGATTGTGTGCATTTTTCGGTTTTTCGATTGACGCGTCACCGGCCTCACCGCCGTCACCTTCAATGCCTGCAGCCAACACAACTTTGGCCGCCGCAATATCAACCGCAATACGGGTAGCACCAGGCGTCGGCGCTTCAAGCGCCCGGACAGAGTCAGCACCGAGCGAGCCAATCCGGGACAACAGATTGAGGCCAACGCCGCCACCTGCACCCTTTAGCTCGTGAAAAGGGAGTGCACATCTTCCTTCGCACTTTCGAAACCCACCCCTTCCAGCTCACCAACGCGCAAGGTGCCTTATGTCAGGGCGTCATTCGCCCCTTCCAGAAAGGCCACCCGCGCATCCGCGGTAGCGGAAACAGCAGCCGCTTGGCGACGATCACTCTCGGCGGCTTCGAGCTTGCTAACGTTTGCGAAGCGTATGGATGTATCCCCAACCTGAAATTGATAGTTGTGAGTGTGGACAGATCGTCGCTAATAGCCTGTTAAATTTGATGATAACCCTTTATGGCCCTTCACACACCGCGAATGAAGGCCGAGTAGTCCTCACGAATATCCTTGACGGATGCTTCATAAATCCGTTTGCCATGCTCAACACTGGATAAGCTTGGGTCTGACCCAATGCGGCCATCGGGGAACTGGCGGCGATAATCCTCCGCATCTCGGATGACGCCGCGCGGCGCTATTTTAGGTAAAATTTCAACGTCTTTTACTGCCTGTGGCCAGGCGTGCCATGCGAGGGAAATTTCGGACGGCGTTGCATGGCTCCCTTCAGAATCGCCATATAGCTCCTTTGAAAGCTTGCGCACTCGCGACCCAAGGAACCAGTTCTGCAGCTTCAGGCGCGGTGCCTCAGAGCCAAGCTCTGCATAAATCTCAGAAAACGCGGCTGTAATGGGCGCGATATTGCCGCCATGGCCGTTCAGAAAGTAAATCCGCTTGAATCCATGGCGTGAGAATGAACTGATCACATCCTTCAACATCAACAGCAGAGTTGCTGGCTTCAGGCTCACCGTGCCTGGAAATGCCAGGTGATGCTGCGCCATACCATAGGCCAGTGTTGGTACGATCAACACATCATCAGCAGCCTCAACGCCCATTGCCACAATCTCGGCGCAGATCGCGTCGGTGCCAATCGGCCCATTAGGCCCGTGTTGCTCGGTCGAACCAATCGGCACTATCAAGCCGTTAGAGCGGGTCAAGTACCGTTCTACTTCTGACCAAGTCGATTGCTGTAAAATCATGTTTCAAGGCTCCGATAGCGTTGCTTAAAGCACTGAGCCGTGCCAGATTAATTGCCACACAGGTGTGGGGGCGCGACAAAACGCGACTCGTGATAGGGAGAGTTTTCGACATGGCGTCATCTGACCGCTCTGTCGGATGGCTAAGGACAAATCAAGGTGTTGCGGCGTGTTTAGTTGTGGCGATTTTGGTTTTGATTGGCTATCTGTTAAATCAGGATTGGGTTTATCAGCAGCAGCGGGACGGGTTCCGGCTGGGCTTTTTTACGATTGTCAGCGCACTAGTGATGCTGGTCTGCATCGGCTTTACAATGGTCGGCAAACAAAAAGACAAAGCCACGCCTGAAATGGCCAAAATCAAACCAAGCCACTGGGGCCGCGCGTTCATCGGCCTGCTCACGATGCTGATCTATTACATTCTAGCCTGGGACGCGCATTTCTCCCAGGAATGGTTGCGCGCGTTCATTGACATCATTCCTTTTACTGGAGATTTCCTTATCTGGACCGTCGTGTTCCTCACATTCGGCATGGCGGTGCTTGGCGTTCGCCCGTTCACATCCGCAATCTCAGCAGGGGCAATAGTGAGCGTTGTAATTTTTGGCCTGTTCCTGCTGATCGGCATTAATTTGCCGCAAGGCGTCATTGGCCCGATCCTAGGGACTGCGCCATTATGATTAATGTAGATGCTCTTTACGAAGCGATTGCGCTCGTATTCACCTGGCACACGCTACTTTGGATCGCCATTGGCGTGACCATCGGCGTCGGCGTCGGTGCCATGCCTGGCCTGACAGCGACGACCGGTATCGCGCTTATGCTGCCTTTGACCTTTACCATGGACCAAGCCGCTGCGCTTGGCCTGCTTATCGGCCTATACAAAGGCGCGATTTACGGAGGGTCGATATCAGCGATTAGCTTTGCCACGCCGGGAACATCGGAGGCGGCCGCAACAGTCTTTGACGGTCATAAGTTAATGATGCGCGGTAAGGGCAAAAAGGCCTTGCTGATAGCACTCTACGCATCCGTCACGGCGGATTTCCTATCGGACCTGATCACTATCATGATCGCGCCATTGCTGGCATTGGTAGCGCTGAAATTTGGCCCGTCCGAACGATTTTGGCTCATGGTCCTGGCGGTTTGTCTGCTCGGTGCCCTCTCTGGCTCCCACTTTGCCAAAGGCATGTTGAGCGCAGCGATGGGCTTGTTCATTGGCACGATCGGCGCTGATCCTGTTAGCTCCGTTCCCCGCAACACTTTTGATCTTTGGTGGCTTGGCGAGGGCATTCACTTGATCCCGCTCGTCGTTGGCATATTCGCCATGGGCGCGATGTTGGAAAAGGTCGTCGAAATGTCGACGGTCAAGGAGAAAGTCAAGCGACTTGGTGGAACCATGAAGGGCTTGTTCTCCATGGGCGGCGAAGGCTTGTCGTTAAAAGAATACCTGTCCTGCTGGAAAGAAATGTCCATCGGCCTCGGCGTCGGCACGTTTGTTGGCATGTTGCCAGGCCTCGGCTCAACAGTTGGCGCATTCCTATCCTACGGCATAGCCAAACAGGCCTCGCCGGAAAAGAAGATCGGCACCGGCAAGATTGAGGGCGTTGCAGCGGCGGAGGCTGGCAACAACGCGACAGTCGGCCCGACTCTCGTGCCCCTCTTGGCTTTCGGCATTCCGGGCAGCGCCGTGGCGGCGTTGATCGGCGCGGCGCTTATGCTGCAGGGCGCTACCCCTGGCCCCCGCATGTTCGA
>Ga0315331_10000170_pt1 | contig 40469 bp, 33 predicted proteins | sample M160m34915metaG_FD_203456 | JGI IMG/M metagenome (GOLD analysis project Ga0315331, IMG submission 203456) | Ammonia-oxidizing marine archaeal communities from Monterey Bay, California, United States - M1 60m 34915 | ecosystem: Environmental > Aquatic > Marine > Intertidal zone | place: USA...
TGCTTGCCAGTCATTACGGTGCAAAGGCAGAACGGGATGCGGCTTATCAGCACCTGGCGACAGAATTTAAGCAGCGACTGACGGACGCGGTGAAGGCAGACACCGGTCAGACCGCACCATAGCACGAAGGTCGCAGTGTCCGACAGATTCTGCAGGTCGAGTGCGTGTCCCCCCATAGACAGCGAGTCGGGTTACCGAGGGCGAGTCGATCAGGGTTCAACAGAAGTCTGCGTTCGGCGGCACGCCTCGGCGGCGTCATGCCACATTTCCGCGAGCTGCGTTTTCCCGAGCTGCCGACATAATACAGAAAGCCGATCCCGAACCTCCGCGTCGCCGGGGTCCATGACAGCCTTCAGGTTCAACTGAATCAATTCATCTGCCTGTTCGCGCTGCTCTTTCCAGCGATTCATCTGGATAACAGATTCATCCATTCGCCCGACCTGCTGTAAGGCCAGAGCCAGTTGATAACGTGAATCTATCCGACCCGGGAAGTCGGAAATCAATTCTTCCAGAATTGAAATGGACAAGGCCTCATTCCCGCGCGCCAATTCAAGTTCCGCCTTTAAATGCAGCCCGTCAGAATTCAACGCTCCCTGTTGTTCTGCCTGATCCAGCTGCTCCTGTGCTTCCGCGACATTTCCCTGCCCCCAGAAACATTGTGCATACAATTGACTGGTACCGGCCTGATCCGGCTGAGACTCAAGAATGTGAATCGCCTGATCGTACTGGCGATTGCTGATCAGCACTTTCGCCAGATCGGCCAGAATCTGGGTCTTCCTGTCAGCGGGCGGATCAAGTTCTACGGCCTTTCGAAAACACCGGATGGCGTCGTCCTCTGCTTCGAAGTCCTGGTACATGATGCCCAGTAAATGATGAGGTCGAAAATCGTCAGGAACAGCCACGGCCACTGCTTCAAGTTCGGTGATTGCGGCATCGTATGCGCCCAGATCGTAGTAGATCGCTCCCAGCCACCTGCGGGCCACCACATTGGTCGGGAATTCTGATCTGAGAATCTGAAAAACCTGTTGGGCTTCTCCGAGCCGCTGTAGTGAATACAGCGCTTCTCCGCCACACAACAGGGCGTGCTCTCGCACGGGGGTCTGTTCGGGGATGGAAGACAACCGCTGCAGAGCTTCTTCCGGCCGGCCGCTGCGCAGGAAAAGAACGGCATCCAGCACAGCCAGATGCCGCCAGTATTCTTTTTCAGCCGCCAGTCGCTCCAGTGCCGCTTCAACACCGTCGACGCAGCCCGCATTAGCATTTTCCAGTGCCTGCGCAAACATTTGCTCAGGCGACTGGTCCGGGCCGGACGAAGTCCAGAACTTCGTTCCCACAATAATACAAATAAGGCCAACAGCCAGAATTCGCCGACCGGTCACAACTTAATCCGTCAACTGAAGGACAAACGTATTTTCGCCACCGGCGGCAACAGTCTCCTTAAGTGGGGATGTCGTCTGACTTGAATATTTCTCTGGTAGCAGTGACTTGGATGCCTTCGGACCGTCCGAACCGGCAGCGGCCATCATTTCAGCCATCGCAGAAGCATCATTCATGGTTTCCGTTGACATTTGCGTAGTGGCTGCTGCCCCACCTTGCAACTTTGAAACGGTAACAATCTGACTACCTTGAATTGCGCCGTCGTTTAATTCATACATTGACAGCTGAAACTTCCCCTCGGCATTCGTTACGCCAGTAGCTGCTCTGGCTGCCCCTTCTTTCCAAAATGCTACGGAAGCGCCTTCGACGGGATCCCCATTGTACGCGACGGTGCCACTGACGGGATACGTTTCAGGTCTGTCAGACGCTTCCCCGCAACCAATCACAAACGCCAGGGAAAGACCCGTCACACATTGCCAGATCCTGGTCACTTTCGGACTGTTCATAAAACTCTGATTTTCTTCGGACTGCGTATCAATCCAGCGGGAGATCCGTGACTCGTATTAGACCATACCTGACCGCTGTCGCCAGCATCGCTGATCAAGTCGAGCCAGCGGGAACTTCGCCACTGAATAGCTACTGACAAAACTTCACAGAACGTCGAAGCCCACCAGAAAGTCGCTTCCTGGCGGGCTGACACAATTCGAACAGTGAAACTCATCTGGTTTCAGGCGATTGCCTGAAACCAGATGTCCACCCTAAACTCAAGGTCAGCAACGACCTACCACTCACCAACAGGCTGACCGTCACGACGATCACCCAGTCTTTGGTAGAGCAGGTAATCGATATTCTCGCTTATGAAATGCACCGAACCGTCGCCCATCACAAACTGAGCTCCCCCTGTGTGGCGAGACTTGAAACCCTGACTGGTCTGCCAGTTCTGCCAATGGTTACACCCGGTATTTCCGGGCGTCCCGTCATAAGTACCATTCCAGCCAGCATCTTCCCGAACGCACTTGATCGGGTAGTTGACCGGTGCGGTGGTCGCAACCCACAGTGAGTTGAAATGGAACCAGCCATTTCGCGAATGGTCACCACATTGCGGCCGAATTTCGCCACCAGCGATGACATTGGACGAACCATCCACCAGGTCACGCATCTTGGACGCCCAGTTCAGACGAGAAACAAACCCTGAGACATGGCTCGGATTAGCCGTATTTCCGTGTCCCGCTCCACCATTCCCGAAATTATTTCCAGGATAGTCACTACATCCACCACCGGCGCCGTGCGCAGGCATCGCCTGATTTCCCATGCTCAACGCATAGTTGGTCTTGGCACCATGACCATCTCTGGTGGGACTGATTTCGGTTGGACAGACAAACGATGGAATTAGATAGTCACGATACAGCTTGCCGCTACCGTCCACCTGTCCCTCAAAGTTAGCCGGCGTCCATGGCGTCCCTTCCAGACTGAAATCCAACGCATTGTACATGGGCGCCTGTTCCACATACGGCAACAGACGTGTCAAATAAGACCCACGGCTTGAGGCCGACCAAGTTGGACCAAGACCACCAACGGTCCGAAAGATGGACGGTGGAAACTGAAGAAAGACATCGTGGTAGTTGTGCAGTGCCAAGCCCAGTTGCTTGAGATTATTCTTACACTGAGTTCGTCGTGCAGCTTCTCTGGCCTGTTGCACGGCTGGCAGCAGCAGTGCAATCAAAATGGCAATGATTGCAATCACGACCAACAGTTCAATTAATGTAAAACCGGGGCGTTTTCTCATTGAATGGAAACTTTCTTAAAAGCGAAAAAAAAAAAGACCTAAAACAACAAACACAACGTATGCACTAAATTGCAAAGGTGCAACCAACAAACGGGGCCATAAGACAAATAGAGCAAATGTTCGCCAACGGCGCAAAATGGATTGACAACGAAGCACTGGGTGTCAAACGCACAGCTCTGGTCGCAATCCCCCACGAATCACCGATGCGATGGATGCACCTGTGAGCGGTGGTCCAGCTCCCTTTTGATCGGTGCCCTCAGGAAATGCACAGATCATTTTTGCAGACATTTTCGATGCCACCGCCGGAAAAATGCGGACTCTGTCCATTTCACGGGGAGATCTGACTGAATTCAGCCGCACTGTGGGTCGATCCCTGGCTCTGCACCATGTAGACGCAGATGTCGCACCGCAGATCGTCCGTCTCTCACACAGTCAAAGACTGTGGACTTATCGCTGTGCCACAGCCATCTGTAATCAACGGAGACGGAAACCATGCATGCTGTCGAAAACAATCGGCATACGAATAGCGGCGTCGTGCATTTCCCCCCGTCCAGCCGACGCCACAAAAAAGTCATAAACACGTTACAACGATGGGAAGAAAGGTGTCCCGTCGGTTCAAAGACATGCATTTTCAGGTCCAGACCATCTGCACGCATAGAGGTCAGCATCCGAGTTGGTCGAAGACCTGCCGCAGTAGAGTCCAGTGGTCTCTCGGGCTGTCCCAATACCGCGGAACAGAACAGGATCAGCAACACTACGGCGGTGTGAAGCCTTTGGCAATAAATGTCCGAGGCATCCTCAGCATCACAATGTTCCTGAGTCGCATTCGTAATTTCCATTCCCCGCCGTCCTGACAAAAGACGCAATCGGACCGACGTGCGTGCTCTGATTTTCAGTCGAGTCGAACTTCGAATATTCTTGCGTGGTCGATCCCATTCGTCTGCGTGACCAGAATACGAAGAGACTTGGTCACGGTGCCTTCCGGCAGCGAATGTCGCCGCGATCGCTGATAATTGTCTCTGACTTCGCACACCGTTTTCCATCCGTCCTGCTCAAGAATCTGCACCTCGTAATCACGTACGGTCTCCGGCTGCGGCCTGCCCCAGATCATCTGCGATGTGTACCCGTCGTGGTGACTGAGCGTCAAATGCCGATGCATGCCGGTATCAAAAACCAGCTGAATGCTTCGGACCGTTTGGAAAGTCTGCCAGTCAAACCGGATCGTTGCGGGCAATTCATTGGGGGCGGACATCCACCGCTGCAGCCCCTCGGTCGTCCGTTCAGGCGACACGCCGCGATCGCCGTAAACGCTTCGCGTCTGTCCTGAAAGAACATTGGCGGCTCCACCGCCAGGCTGTCTGCTGGACGCAGTAATCTGCGCTGCCGCCGCTATCCCACCGACAGGATCATCCGCCGGACCAATCAGAAACGCGTCATCGCGTCGCAGTTGTTCCCGGATGTTGCTCATCAGCTGTTTGTCCGACGCAATAAGATTCGGCGAAACCGCGTGCCGAGCCGCAAGTGCTGCTGCCGTCCCGACGCCCTGTCCCACGACGGCGCACGTGGCCATCACGCGCGTTGAAGAAAACGCGACGTGCGTGGCCGATATGTTCCGCCCGGCAAACATCAGATTGGGCACATCGCGAGCAACACAGCTGCGTACCGGAATGTCGTACAGGAACGGCAACGCGTGCTGGACACAGGGTTGTTCGAGGGGCGCATCGACGCCATCGGGCGGATGCAGGTCCATTGACCATCCGCCATAGGCGATCGCATCCGAAAACGGTCGTGACAACTGCAGATCCGACTGAGTCAGCACATGCTGTCCGATGAATCTGCGACTTTCACGTTTTCCCGGAAGAAAGCCGATCCAGTCGAGCGCCCAGTGCGAAGCATTAAACGGATCCGCATCATTCGCCGTATCGGGAGGCCCGTTCTTGATGTGGTTCCAGATGCCCAAAGTTACCGACAGTAATTCATCCCGAATCGTTTCGTTGTCTTTGATGGTGTCCAGTACCCCGCCCCACTCGGCCCACCAGTAACCGTACTCGTGGGTCGGCGGTTCATCACCAGGAACAGCGTACAGACGCAGCGCCAGATCATCTTTCGTGAACTCGCGCACCCACGGCGGCGCGACGTAGGGCATCGGCCGTTCATGTCGGCGGGCGGTAATCAGGATCGTCGACCCCAGCTGAAACGAATCCGCCTCACACAGCGCCAGCGATTCGCCGTACTCCGCCTGACTCTCGCGACCTCGCATGAAGGCCGCACCCGCTTCAAACCCCGGACGACCGTCTCCGGTACAGTCGATAAATATCTGAGCCCGGATACGGAATCGATCCTCCGTACTCTGCCGTTCCGCAATCGCAGCTTCAATGTACGGTCCGTCTCCACATTGCAGCTCGACACCGGTCAGCGTTGTGTTCATCAGCAAAGTGAGATTGGGTTCTGCCCGACACATTTCATAAAGAATCAGGTCGAACATCGAAGCCGACCGCTGAGGGTTCCGCACGCAGTTTTCAAGACGAATCTCTTCGATAATGCCGCCTTCACGAGCTTCCGTCTGCAGTTCGCAGCCGCGATCGAAACGACCAGTGCCATTGGCCCCCACGATGTGCATCCGTACTTCACTGGACGCATTTCCGCCAAGGACAGGTCGGTCGTGGCACAGAATGACTTTCGCGCCACAACGGGCTGCGGCCAGCGCACACGGAACACCGGCCGCACCGCCGCCGGCCACCAGAATCTCGCAATTCAATTCATGCACCTGGGCGGTCATCTCGTAGGCTTATCCATCTCTCTATGCAGCTCAGAATGCAAGACAGTCTTCACTGGCCCGCTGTGAGCGGATGATACTTCCGCAGCCACGGATCCCGCTGGGATTCCAGTCGTTCTACCAGCTCAGCGACAAAACCATCAAGCACCGATTCGAACGCAGGATTGTGGGCCAGATTCTTCACCTCCAGGGGGTCTTTCTGCAAATCGTAGAGTTCCAGCTGCGGTCTGTGCAGGAAGGCTTCAATGGAACGAGCTCCCAGCATCTGTGTTTCGCTGTTGCGTGCGTTGATCCATGTCCGACGTTGAATAGTATCGATTGGCAACGGATATTCGCTGCGGTAATTCACGTTCCAGATCAGCTTGTACCTGCGCCCGCGCAGAGTTCTCATGGGGTAGTAAGCAAAGACATCATGCCCGACGTGACTAAGAAGTGCATGGTCCCAGCCAACCGGATCAGGTGTTTCCAGGATCGGCAGAACGCTGCGACCGTGTAGCTGATAGTCGTCGAAACCTGTGGTCGTCCAGTCGAGAATTGTCGGCGTAATATCCGTGAACGCCACAAGCGCCGAATTGGTGATACCACTGCGCTGCAGTCCCGGGCGATAGACGACGAATGGCACGCGCACGCCGGGTTCGTAATGCGTCCCCATCGCTCCCGGCTCAGACGTGCCATGATCTGCCGTGAAGATCACCAGTGTGTCGTCCCTCAGTCCACGCTGTTCCAACGACTGCAGCACTCGTCCGACTCCAAAATCCATCCGTGAAATCTGCTGGTAATAGCCCGCAATACCCTCACGGACTTCCGCAGTATCCGACAGGAATCCGGGAACTGTGACATCCTGCGGATCATATTGCACGGGAGTATAACCATGCTGCGCAGACGGAATTCCCCAGCCCTTACCGTCGATCGAAACAGGGTGAGGATCGCCAAATGACACGACCAGAAAGAACGGTTTCTCCGATTCTGCCATAAACCGGTCAGCCGCAGCCGTCATTTCAATCACATCGCGTGACCTGGCCATCGGCTTGAAATCAATCGGATACTGCTCAAGAGGCCGAACGTGATCCTTACCGATCAATGCCGTGCGATAGCCATTGTTCCTGAGCATTGTGAACACCGTCGTGACGTCCGGGCGGATCTGCTGATTATGTTCGCGATGCGGATGAGCGTACTGGCCGTTGCGGTGCGTCAGCAGTCCGCTGTAAATTACGGCCCGACTGGGTCCGCACGACGCGGTCGTAGCGAAGGCAGACTCGAACCTCACACCATCCTTTGCCAGACGATCGATGTTCGGCGTCTGCACCACCTTATTTCCGTAGCAACCCACATCGAACCACGTCTGGTTGTCAGAGATCAGGAGGACGACGTTTTTAGCTGCCGCTTCAGTGCTGCTCAGCGACAACAGGATCGTCGCCGACAGCAAGGACAACACGGTTGCAACCTGCCGCCGGATATATACCGCAGTCAGATGATGGGAATTCCGCTGTGTCATAAGTTTCAGGTCCTGTCGAATGCGTTCGGCACTCTGACTGTGCCCAGCTTGATCGATCTCGGTACACATCGGTCATCTGTTCTTTAGAAGAATCGGACTGAGCAGCTTGCGCAGATTTCCTCCGAAGATCTTCCTGCGAGCCTCGTCTGAAATGTCCGCGTTCAGCACCTTGCTGAGTTCCGTTCCGAGAGATCGCGATGGAAGATGACTTCCGAACACAATTCGGTCGTCTCCGAGTTCACGAACAGCCATGTCAATAAAACCAGCCGTCGCATCAAATCCGGACGTCTCGGCCAGAATATTGGGATATGCCCTGATGGCCCGGATGCCCTTTTCCCATTCTCCACCGGCATGGGCGCATACAAATTGAATTTCAGGAAAGCGTTCCGCAAGCTGAGCAAGTTCGCCCGGAGTCGACTCACCAGCGCTGCCCTTTCCCCCGGTCTTGAACCATGTGTGCTGCATGATCACGCCGCCCAGCTCATCAATTTTCTGCACCAGCGGATCAAAGTTGCGGTGATTACAGGGCAGCGAGGCCTGGTTGCTGCTGGCAAAGTACACACCCGCCATCGGGCCGTCGCGCATCCAGCGATTTAACGCGTCCAGTGAATTGCGGACATCCGTTGGATTCAACCGCATCATGGGAATCAGCGTATCGCCCCACCGCTCCAGCGGCGCCAAAACAGCTTCGGGGTGACCACTAAGTTTCTCTTCCGTCGCAGCATCTGCTGTTCCCAGTCCAACGTGTAAGAACACACACAACCGCTCCATGGCCGACTTCTGAATCGCCGACTGAGAACGATTGACGTCATTCACAAATCGCTGACCGTCGGAACTCTGCAGCGGCAGAAAGTAGGAATCCCAGATCCTGTACTTCTGAAGCTTTTCAGCTGCTGGCAGGCCGAATGATTGCGGTTCGTCATTCATCAACGGAGCCTTTAAACGGTTGGGAGCTTGATGACACCATCCGGTTCCCAGGCTCCGGCCTGAGAGCATCCGTTCTCAAAATTCACCGTCCAATTAAGTGTCAGCGAACAGGAAGACAGACGAGAACACCCGGTACAATGCTGACTTTGGGGACCAACACCCCCTGTCTTTTACCAAAAGACAAGTGCAGTCCAATCCTGTAGACACGAATAATGGCAGGCAGCCCCTTTGATGTTTCGAAAACTCTGTACAGGACTCAAGGTTGTTTAATGTGCGGAGCATCGCGTTTCCTCCATCGTCACTTCGTCCATCATGGCCGGTATTCCGCCACAGCAGGCGCCACAGCAGGCGCCACAGCAGGCGCCGGAGCGCGACCCGCCACGCACGCGGTTAAACGAAATTCAGCTGGCTGGTGACTACAGCAGCACGTCACGGTCGTTCGTGTCAGTGCCATCATGTCTGAGACACGAAACTAAATCTTCAGAAAACGCCCCATGAGTTCATGACCTTCGGGAAAACCAACGTCAGACGCGGCCGCTGCGACTTCGTTGTACGCCATCGGTGCGTTGGATTCGATGCCAGCGCCGCACATCGCGAACGGACAGTCACCATGACTGTGGGTACGCGTCCGCAGGAACGTGGGATGATCCGGACTGATCAGCAGGCGGTAGTCACCCTGCTGCTTCAGCCATTCGTGCACGGGCGCCACGATGTATCGGTCGATGCTTTCGACAGCTTTCACTTTTTCAGCCGTTTCGCCTTCGTGTGATGCTTCATCAGTGGCTTCGACGTGCACGACCAGAAAATCGACGTCGTCACGAGACAGAGTTTCGATGGCAGCCCGACCTTTGGCGGCGTAGTCTGTGTCCAGATACCCGGTCGCTCCCTCGACTTCCACAATATCCCAGCCGATCAGTCGGCCTAAACCACGCAACAGATCGACCGCTGTAATCACAGCTCCGCGAACGCCATAACATTCCACGAACGGCTGCAGATCAGGGCGCTGGCCCAGCCCCCACAGCCACGTCTGAGTTGCCGGTAATTCACCTGACTCACGACGTGCAACATTTGCAGGTGCAGCGCCAAACAGCTCGATGCTGCGTTCCATCAATGCCTTCAGGTCCTCTGAACCGGGACCGGACGGCAGATGACCGGCAATGGGCCGTTCCGTAATGTCGTGTGGCGGTGTTGACTGAGTGTCTGATGAGAACGGTGCGGCAGTCCCGCGCGATCGATATACCAGCAGGTTGCGGTAGCTGACGCCGGCGTAGTACTTCCAGTGGCTGTCGCCGCACTGATCCTTCTGCAGCAGTTCAATCAGTGCGTGGCCCGCATCGTCAGGATATTGGCCGGCTGTGAAACTCTGCATCGCGCCGTCGTTCACGGTCACCAGATTACAGCGAACAGCCCAGTCTCGCGGATTAAGCTCAATTCCCTGAGCGGCCGCTTCGATGGGAGCTCGGCCCGTGTGGCACTGCAGCGTGTCGTAACCAAACAGAGTCATGGTACCGACGTCACTGCCTGAGGGCATACTGGCGGGGACATTATCTGTTCTGCCGACAATCCCGGCCGCAGCGACGGCATCCATCGCGGGAATGTTCGCCGCCTGCAACGGAGTAAGGTTGGCCAGCGATGCCTGAGGTTCGTCGGCCACACCGTCGGGAATGACGAGGACGAATTTCATCAACGGCGGCTCCGCGAGGATCGGCGTCTGTGTTCGCCTTTAAGGACGCTGTCGCAACAGTCCAGCGAACGAATAAACATGTTTCGGTACCAGACTTCGCTGCCATGGTCGGTCAGCATGATGTGCCCCGTAACGTTTTCGCCAAAGTCTTCCTTATTGCTGAACTTGCTGCCCGCGACATGAGCCTGCCAGCGGCTGCCACAAAGTGGTTCGTCAATCGTCAGCTGGCCGTTGACCCAATGCTGAACTCGGTTGTTCCGTACACGAATCTTGCCGATATTGAATTCGTCGTCACCGTTGAGCCGCGTTTCATCGGAAATCGGTGTCACGAGGTCATACAGCGAAGCGGTTAGATGGTCGCGAGTGAGTTTCGGAAACGCCTTGTCGTCCAGTATCTGATATTCGATGCCCAGCAGCTGTTTGCCATAGTGCTGGACCCGGTACTTGACACCACTGTTGCCCTTCGCCGCGATCCGGAATTCGAACCACAGCTCAAAGTCACCATACTTCTGTCGACTGATGATGTGTCCGCCCTTACCGGCAAGGTGCAGTACGCCACCGGACTCAAGGTTCCAGCCGTCCGTTACAGGATCTCCGGACGGCTTCATCCAGTGATTCAGGTCGGAGGACTTCAGCAGATTGACATATGGCTGAGCCATTGCCGCGGGAGCGGCAATGGACGGCAAAACGAAAAGTGCGAGTCGCAGAAATCGTGCCACGTTATGTCCTTCGGTTGAATGAAAGTGCTGCGAGATACCGGATGCCTCAGGAGTAGCTGTCAATCGATGATCTTACTGATCGGATATTCAACGATGCCTCGGGCACCGGCAACTTTCAGGCGAGGCATAGCCGTACGCACCAGTTTTTCCTCAACAATCGTATTGACCGCCACCCAGTCGGGATCTGAAAGGTGAGAAATCGTGGGCGTCTGCAGTGCTGGCAGAATGTCGACCACGGCGTCCAGTTTCTCCCGATGGACGTTCAGCATCAGCCCCACCTTGCCTTCTGCGGCAAGGCATGATTCCAGCATCAGGGCAATGTTGTCAATCTTCGACTTCACCCATTCGTCGGCATATCGATCCGGATTGGCGATGAATCGCGTGGTACTTTGAATGACTTCATCCAGAATCCGCAGGTTGTTGGCCTGCAGAGAGTTACCGGTTTCGGTGACCTCAACAATGGCATCGGCCAGCTTCGGCGGCTTCACTTCCGTCGCGCCCCACGAAAACTCTACGTTGGCCGCGACGCCATGCTTCTTCAGGTAATTGGTCGTCAGCCCGACAGCTTCTGTGGCGATTGATTTTCCTTCGAGATCCTGCACTGTCTTGATGGGCGAGTCGTCTGGAACGCACAATACCCACCGAACGGGACGGCGACTGACTTTTGAAAAGACAAGTTCACACACTTCGTGGACGTTGGCATCAGTTTCCAGGACCCAGTCGTGTCCGGTAATGCCGGCATCAAGAATCCCGTTTTCGACATACCGAGCCATCTCCTGAGCCCGGATCAGCATGCATTCGATTTCAGCGTCGTCCACCGTGGGAAAATACGATCGTGATGCAAATTTGATATTGTAGCCGGCTCGCCGGAACAGCTCCGCAGTTGATTCCTGCAGACTGCCGGCAGGAATGCCAAGTTTCAATTTACGCCCGGACATCGTGAGTTTCTTAGTGAAGTATGTTAGTGAAAAGTCGTGGAGACGGTGAATCGTATCAATGACCACCTGCTGCAACAGGCTGGTGCGTGTCCAGGAACTACTTCTTGTAGACTTCGGCCGGGTCGAAGACCCGATCTCCCTCAACAGCCACAGCACCCGTAGCTGGATCAAGACGCCGGAAGAAGCAACTGCGATAGCCTTCATGGCACGCCGCACCGCCAATCTGATTGACCTTCACCAGCAGAGTGTCGGCATCACAATCGAAGTAAATCGCCTTCAATTCCTGAACATTTCCGCTTTCCTCGCCCTTGCGCCAAAGTTTCTGGCGGCTGCGACTGAAGTACACGACTCGGCCGGTAGCAAGAGTTTCTTTGAAAGACTCTTCGTTCATCCATGCCATCATGAGAACATCGCCGGTTTCGACATCCTGGGCGATGGCCGGGATGAGTTCCAATTTTGAAAAATCCGGCCCTGCTGTCATCGTCGTCACCTGTCTGCCTGCCTTGAGTACGAAAAGAATTTCTAATATTGGTGCACTGTCGCGGCGTTGACGCGGTTCTTCCCGCTATAGCCAATCGGTCAGCAAAAACACTGACAGATTGGCAGACTATCAGCGAATTCAGGTCGCCTCCAGTGCAGCAGTCATCAGTTAGCAAGATTTGCAGATACGGAGACCAGCTACCATCAAATACGGGGCAAACCCCTTGACATGAAAGGGTTTGTGGCAGACGGGTTCAGTTCTCCGGTTTTTCGGTGATGAGAAGCCTTGATTTAGTTGGATCGCAGGGATTGTCACAGTTCTTGAGTTACCTATCATGCCGCGCTCGCAGCAGGTGGACTGCATTCAGTCCCACAACTTTCGTTCTGTGTGAATGCCAAGGCGTCGCTTTCAACAGAACGAAACGCCTAACCTGGCTGAAAAAGCGGTTCATCGAGTTCATTTCAAAGCAATTGAAAAAATGGCAGATCAGAAGGCTACCAACGTCACCTGGCACGAACACAACGTCAGTCACGAAGAGCGACAGAAGCTCAGCGGACACAAAGGAGCCGTTCTGTGGTTCACCGGTCTGAGTGGCTGTGGCAAAAGTACCGTGGCGAACGCGGTTGATCGCATGCTGCATGATCGTGGCGTCCATACCTACGTTCTGGACGGCGACAATATTCGCATGGGGCTGAACAAGAACCTTGGCTTTTCTCCCGAGGATCGTACAGAAAATATTCGCCGTATCGGTGAGGTTTCAAAATTATTCTGCGACGCCGGTGTGATCGTACTGACAGCTTTCATCTCGCCATATCGCGAAGACCGTGATCAGGTTCGTGAAATTCTGGCAGACGGTCAGTTCCACGAAGTCTACGTGAACGCGTCGCTTGAAACCTGCGAAACTCGTGACCCCAAAGGTCTGTACCAGAAAGCCCGAGCCGGTGAGATCAAAGGGTTCACTGGAATTGATGCGCCTTATGAGGCACCAGAAAACGGCGAGATCGAACTCGATTCCGACAGCAAAGGAATTGAAGAACTTGCCATAGAAATCGTTTCCTACCTCGATGAAAAAGGTTTTCTGAGCGTCTGAAAGTCAGCTGCACACAGTTAACCTCCCTCCCCACCAGTACTTCTGAACGGAACGGCAGCGTCGTATCCGGCACCCGGGCGACTCCCTGCAGAAAGGATGCGCGATGTCTGTTTATACAGTTACGACATTACTGACAGTGTGTTTTCTGGCGACTCCGGAGATGAATCTTGATTCCGGAACGCCGGCTACGGAATCACAACGTGAAATCAAGACGCCGGAATCTTCCGGTCGATGGTTTGATTCCTACGATGAAGCTCGGCAGCTTGCCGCCAGCAAGAAGCTTCCGTTGCTGCTTCACTTTGACGCAACGTGGTGCGGAGCGTGTCGGCGCATGGATCGCGACGTGCTGCATCGCAGGCAAGTGACCGACCTGCTCGGGAAAGCGGCGATCGGGGTCAAGATCGATTCAGATCAGCATCGGAAACTGATTTCCGAATTCAAGATTTCCACACTTCCAACAGAAGTCGTCGTTCTTGCTGATGGCAGCGTCGATGGACGCTATGTAGGTGCGGTATCGCTGGATAAGTACGTCGCCCGTCTGAAGACGATAAGCGGCAAGAATCGTGACGTGGTCGCATCTCAAGACACACAGACAGACGATCTGCCGGAATCGGACAGTCACAAACGCTCCTGCCTGATTGTGCGGCACGATGGAAAAGTCGTTGGAGTTGGTGGCTTTTCTCCGGTAGCGCTGACCGTTCAGCGAGAGTGGAAGAAGGGAAACGACCAGTTCGTGGTGGCCCATGAAGGCGTCGATTACTTTCTGCAGTCTGCGGACGAGGTTGCTCAGTTCAACGAAGACCCGGACCGTTACATCCCTAAACTTCACGGATGTGACCTGGTGGAACTGTACCGGGAAAATCGTGCCACCGCTGGCTCCATTGAATACGGGGCATTTTATCTTGGTCAGGCATTTTTCTTTGCCAGTCTGGAAAACCGCGAAAGCTTCGAGAACAACCCAACGTGGTTCCTGGGCGTGATGGCGGATGCCAGAACCGCTAATAACGAAAGATTTCCGTTCCTGAACACCGGCATGATGGACAACTGACGGTCGGCGGCATTCCCCAAAGACGGCTCCTGTTGCACCGGACCGTGGCGTTTCTGCAACGCTGCTTTTTGGCAACAAATCTTTCAAATCGACAGCAGGTCCTCTTCGTATCACCAACCTGCACGCGATCCACCAGAAGCAGGTTGGCAGAGACGACGGACCGGGAATACTGACGGAAAACCTTCCCGTGTTGGCTGCTTCCACACGCGAAGAACGTCACACGCCTTTTCGGAAAGCCTGAACTATGAAGCAATTCTTTACTCTGCTGGCCGTGTTGGGTGCCACGGCTGCCGTGATGCCGCACTCTGCAGAAGCCGGCTTGTTCTGCCGCGCTCAATCCAGTTATTGCGCACCCGCACCTGTCTGCTGTGCATCGGCTCCTGTCTGCTGTGCATCGGCTCCTGTCTGCTGTGCATCGGCTCCTGTCTGCTGCCCTCCGCGTCATACGTGCCTGTTGCGAGCACTCTTCGCTCATAAGCACAGAAGAAGCTGCTGTGCGCCCTGCTGTAGTTCCACGCCTCAACCGTGTTGCAGTGACGTTCCGTATGCACACGGCATGGCATTCGACGGGCCACATTGGTTCTAAAGCAGTTTAGGAATTTTCATAGCCGATTCTGATTCGTGGTCGTCACGAAAGTGCAGTCGAAAAGCAATCCCGGCGGCCACAGGCCGCCGGGAACCACTGTAGAGCAGTAAAAACTTACCCTCAAAGGCCGCATCTGGTTGTTGTGACGGATGCTCAATCCGTCACAACAACCAGATGCACAAAGCTGAGACCGTGATTCGGAGCTCAGTTTTTTTCGTTCGCAACTTTGATCACAGACGCCGAACGATTGCATCTGGCCGTTCACTCTGCTGCAATTCCGTGCGCACTGACACCAACCGCATGCAGCAAACGCCGGAACGTATCGGATGCCTCATCACATCTTCATTTTGACCGGAAAATCAGACATCCATGGAAGCCGAACTGCGTGACAAATGCGAAGAACTGATGCAGCGGATCGTTCACCTTCGGGGGTGTCTTTGACCTCGATGGCAAGCAGCAGCAACTGGAATCCGTCAGCAAACGGATGAATGCCACGGACTTCTGGAACGATCAGGAAGCGGCGCAGAAAACCGTGGCTGAAATGCAACGTCTGAAGGGCGTCGTCAGTCCGCTGGAGTCTCTGGTTAATGCCGGAGACGACGTTCAGGTGCTGGTCGAATTCGCTGAAGAGGATGCGGCCAGCGAGGCGGAACTCGAAACAGCCGTGGTGCATCTGGAAAAAGACATCGACCGCGTCGAGCTGCAGGCGACGATGTCTGAGCCCGAAGATATCTGCGCAGCCTACGTGCAGGTCCAGGCAGGTGAAGGCGGAACGGACTCGGCCGACTGGGCTCAGATGCTGCTCAGAATGTACGCGAGGTGGGCAGAACGGCGTGGATTCAAGATCGAGGAAATTGACATTTCGCACGGCGAAGAAGCGGGAATCCGAAACGCCACAATCGCCATTCGCGGCGACTATGTTTTCGGTTACCTGAAAGGTGAAACCGGTAACCACCGTCTGATTCGTATCAGCCCGTTTGATTCGGCCGGCCGGCGCCACACGGCTTTTGCCGCCGTTGATGTCAGTCCCGAACTGGATGATAATTTTGAGGTCGACATTAACTGGGACAGCGAAGTCCGCGAAGACACGTACCGTGCCGGCGGAGCCGGCGGGCAACATGTGAACAAGACCGATTCAGCTGTGCGGCTGACACATGGTCCGTCCGGAGTTGTCGTGCAGTGTCAGAACGAACGCAGTCAGCACAAGAATCGCGCGACCGCTCGCAAGATGCTTCAGGCTAAGCTGTACCAGCTGGAAATGGAGAAACGGGACGCAGAACTGGCGGCGAAACGCGGTTCCAAATCCAAAATCGGCTTCGGCGGAGCGACCGTCCGGAACTACGTACTGCATCCGGAGCAATATGTGAAAGATGCTCGCACGGGAGAAAAGGCGGGAAACCCCCAGCCGGTGCTGGACGGAGAGATCGACACTTTTCTGGAAGCGTTCCTGCGCTGGACACTAGCCGAACAGAACAACTAACACGTGTGCGCGGCGGCCGACAGATCGATGCGATACACACATCGTATGGAGTTGCAAAGCTTGGCCCTGAACGCGCGCTTGGTACCGCGTATCCGCGAAGCTCTGCTTCGCCGTAAGTATTAGCCCCGCCGATGTTCTTCAAAAAAGCAGAGCCGGAGAACCGAAACCAGGACGCGGTTACGATGCAGAATGGCCAGCAAAGCCGGGGGGGGGACGCCCTTAAACCAGTTCTCTGACTGGCGTGGGATCGCTGACAAGATGAGTCGGACGACCCTGTGGCGTGTACAGCAGCTGACCGGGATCAATACCCAGTTTGTGATAGATTGTGGACACGAAGTTCTCCGGCGACAGCACGCGATCGACGGCGGAATATCCCTTGCGGTCGGTTGCTCCGACAACAGCGCCTCCGGGAGTTCCGCCACCCGCCATCAGCACCGACATCGCATTGGCCCAGTGATCTCGACCTGGTTTTTTCTGCCCGGTCAGTGTGGAGACTTTTGGCGTTCGACCGAATTCGCCCAGAGCCACCACAAGTGTCGTATCCAGGAGTCCGCGTTCCTTCAGATCTTGAATCAGTGTCGCCACGGAGTTGTCCCATTCAGGCAGACGTTTGCGACAGCTGTCGAATAAATTGCTGTGGTGATCCCAACCTCCATCGTAGACGGTGACGAACGGCACGCCACCTTCGACCAGACGACGGGCCAGAAGGCAGCGTTGCCCGAACGTGTTGCGACCGTATCGGTCTCGCGTGGCATCAGATTCCTGCTCAATGTCAAACGCAGTCTGGGCTTCGACCGACGTGACCATGTTGTAGCCCTGCTCAAAATACTCGTCGAACGCCGCCACAGGATCTGCAGCAGCTTCGTCGTTCAGCCGGACCATCCGATCGATCTTTGTCCGCAGGTCTGTGCGAACGTTGAACCTTGCTTCTCCCAGTTCTTTCGGAAGAGCCACGTCGCGCACCTTGAAATTGCTGCTGTTGGGATTGTCGGCGACAACAAACGGAGCATACTTCGCGCCCAGAAAATTAGGGCCGCCGGAACGCGACATCTGCGGCATGCTGAAATACGGTGGCAGGCCGTTATCTTTGCCAAGTTCCTTCGCAATAACCGAACCGAGGCTGGGATGAAAGCTCACAAATGCCCCGCAGCCGACCGGAATTCGTGGCGGAGCCCCAGTCATCATGTAGTGATTGCCGGCTCCATGGTTTCCCTGATTGTGGCGAATCGACCGAATCATGGCGTAGTCGTCCAGACTGGCCGCCAGCTTGACCATGTGTTCAGAAAACAGCGTCCCGGGCACAGTAGTTTTCGTGTGAGTAAACTCGCCACGAAACTCAACAGGAGCGTCCGGCTTGGGATCGAAAGTTTCGAAGTGAGTCGGCCCGCCATCCATCCAGATCAGGATGCAGCGTTCTGCAGTGGGCTTGGGCCCGCCACCGCGTTTTGACGACTCACCGCGAACGCGGAGACCGTCGACAAGGCCAGTACCCAGCAGTGCACCAAGACCATATTGAATGGAATCCCGGCGAGTTATCCCTTCGCAGTTTCGTCGCAGTATCATTCGATTGTTCTCTTAGTTTTGCAGAACGAACTCAGGTGTATTCAGCATGGCCCACATCAGATCTTCCACGATATGGCGTCGATTTGCATTTTCCGCTTTCAGCAGCTCATCCACCAGCCTTGTTTCTTCTTCTGTCGGATTTCTTCCGTACACCAGCTGATAAAGTGACATAGCAAGTTCCTGGGGATCTTTGTCAGATTCGGCCAGTTTTGCAGCATTTCCTGTGTCATTCAGCACGTCTGTGTGCATTTTTTCGGAATTCATCAGGTGCAGGCTTTGCACGACCGTTGAATCTGTTGTGCGTTCACAGGGTGGATCCTGATTCGGATCAGGACGTCCAAACGTATCCAGGAACAGCGACTTTGTGCGGTGCGTCCAGATCTGTTTGGCTTTTGTGCCAGGCGGCATCGCATCGAACGACTGAGGTACTCCGGAGATATCCGCGAACGCATCCAGCAACACCTCTGCCCGTAACCGGTGACGGTAGTGTCGTGAGTAGTTTCGAGTATCTGCAATATTTCGCTCATTAGGCAGAGAGCTCAACTGATACACATGTGAATTGGCGATCACACGAACGAGTTCCGTAAGCGAAAAGTCCGAGTCACGAAAGTGCACACCCAGTGCTTCGACCAGCGGCTGATTCGTGGCTGGGTTTGTCGCTCGAAAATCGTCAACGGGTTCCACGAGGCCTCGTCCCATCAGGTCGCCCCAGACACGATTCGCCATAACCTGTGCGAACAGGGGATTGTCCGGAGAAGTCATCCACTGAGCCAGCACATTGCGGGGGTCATTCTCATCTTCCGGCATGACTGCTTCGCCAAACAGAGCCTTTGGCTTCATTTCTTCACCGGTGCTCGGGTGTTTGACGCTGCCCCTGGTCCCCGCAAACACATATTCTTCAGAACCGGAAATCGGAGGTGAGACTCCTGTTCCCTTGCGGCCGACTTTCGCAAACCATGCAGCGAAACTGTAGAAATCATCCTGCCCCCATTTTTCAAAGGGATGATGATGGCATTTGGCACACTCCAGACGAACTCCGACAAACAGCTGACTGACAAGAACAGCAACTTCATCCGGTGATCGGCGATCACGAAACAATGTGACTCCGCCGTTACGAAACGTGCTGCCTTTGGCAGTGATCAAATCTCTGGCAAACTGGTCCCACGGCATGCGCTGGTGAAAACGCTGCCGGATCCAGTAGTCATAGTTAAGAACCGCTTTGATCCCGACACGGTAAGGATTCGGTCGCAGCAGATCGACCCACTTGTTGGCCCAGTGGTCAGCGAAATCCGGCTCCAGTAACAGACGATCCACCAACTGCTCACGTTTGTCCGCCGCAGTATCCGCCAGAAACGCACCGACCTCATCAGGCCGTGGCATCCGACCGCATATGTCGGTTGTTGCGCGACGTAAGAATGTGTGGTCCGCGCACGATTCAGACGGAGTTATGTTCAGACGCTGCAGCTTCTGCCACACAAATTCATCAATGAAGTTCTTACGCGGCAACGCCATATAGACGTCTGCCGATACGGCTTCGGGGCGAGGAACCGTCACGTCGCAGACCGCAAACTGCCCCATAAATCGCGTCATGATGGCTGCCGTTCCGGTTATCATCCCGGCGGTCACCAGACCACTGTCACTGACAGACGCAATCGGTGACTCGTTGGATTGAAACGCCGCAAGCCGAGTTACGTCCCGAGTGGACTGATCGCTGAAGTGAGCGGTCAGAGTAAGCTGCTGTGTCTGTTCGTTTTCCAGAATCGCCGAATCCGGAACAACAGTAATCTTAACCAGCCGGGGCGCATCTTCGATCTGCGGATGCATGCCCTCGCGAATCCATTGCAGAATCGCCTGGTATTCAGGGCCGTCCGGTTCCAGCCGCTTTCCCCCACCGTGAGGAACCCGCCCCGTGGGCTTTGTCAGCAGCAGACTACGTTCCGGAGCAGCCGGAAAAATTCGACGACTGCGGCCTTCTTTGGCAATCGCGTCGTAATCGTATTTAGTGTCGAATCCGAGCAACGAAAGCTGAAACCCGCCCTGTCCTCGAGCTTTTCCGTGACACGGCCCGGACGTGCATCCAAACCGTGTGAAGATCGGCTGAAGATCATTCTCGAAGTCGACGGTTAGTTCGTTCTGCCCCCACGCCGTCGGTGCACACAGAAAGACAGCACAGGCGACGCAGGTGCGGACGTCGGACGTTCGTAATGTGGAAAACCATCGCGACATGGCAGGCAGCTAATCCAGTGGTGTGGCGGGCGTTCGGGCGGGTTAGAAATTATAGCACAACACGCCGGGCATTTCACCACAATAACAGGGATTCACACCTGCACAGGGTCTCGAGGATCCATGACTGCGGAAGGCGACAGCACCTATGCAAACAACGACTGGACGGGTTTGCCTTCGCCATCTTCCGTAACGTAGAAGGGTCGGCGTTCGACAGTCAGCCCGGTGCGGGGGCTGATCCCCATGGCCTGGTAGATCGTGGCATGCAGGTCAGTGATGCTGACTGGGTTTTCGACAGCAATACATGGGCGTTGGTTGGCCGTCTTGCCGTAGACAAACCCTTGTTTCATGCCGCCACCAAACAGGACAACAGATGTTCCGCCAGTGAAGTGGCGATGCAGCCCGTAATGCTTCATTTCTTTCAGAACGTCTGTCTTCGCGCGCGACTGATCACGAGCGGAACTGCCGGGCACTCCTTCGATGATCATGTCACGACTGAATTCACTGGCGATGACGATCAGCGTGCGATCCAGCAGATTTCGTTCCTCCAGATCCCGCACTAACTGCGCAATCGGCTGATCAATTTCCTGCTTCATGCGAGCCAGTGTTGTGTGCCCGCTTTCGTGAGTGTCGAAGTGCAGAAACGGCACGTACTCGGTCGTCACTTCAATAAACCGTGCCCCCGCTTCGACAAGTCGTCGAGCCAGCAGGCAGCCTCGACCAAATCGCCCGGTGTCGTACTTATTATGAACTTCCTCCGGCTCAAGAGTCAGGTCGAAGGCGTTGCGATCCTCTGAACTGAGCAACTTGTGAGCGTTGTCGACCGACTTCAGCATCGACTGAATATGATAATCACTGGCCACATTTCGATCGGCCCGGGACTCGATCATTTTTTTCAGCACGTCATACCGCTTGCGAAATCGTGCCGCCGTCATGCCTTTCGGTGGCCGCACGGACCGAGCAGCCTGCTCCGGATACGGCAGATTGAAAGGCCCGAATTCAGTGCCCAGAAATCCCCCCGTCGTAAATGCCTTCAGTTCTTCCGACTCTCCCACGCCCTCAAGTCGCTGCCCGATGTTGATAAATGACGGAATCACCTCGTTACGAGGCCCCAAAAGCCGCGACATCCATGCGCCGATGTGAGGTGCGGCGACGGTTTGAGGCGGCACGTAACCCGTGTGCCAGTGATACTGGTGTCGCGAATGCAGAATGTTTCCGAGATCAGCCTGATACGCCGAACGGATCAATGTCGCGCGGTCCATCACCTGAGCAACGTTCTCCAGCCCTTCCGAAATCTGCAGGCCATCGACGGACGTGTCGATGGCGGGGAAAGTGCTGATGATCTTCTCGACCTCCAGCCCTTCCTGGAAAGGTTCATAATGTTTGGGATCAAACGTCTCCGGCGCCGCCATGCCACCCGCCATCCACAGGATGATGCAGGCGTCGGCTGTCGCCCGCGGCTGCTCCGCATTTCCGGACTCGTCCCCCAGAACAGACGGCGCACCCATCGTCAGGGCGGCAGCAGACGCGGCTGATATCTGTTGCAGAAACGAACGGCGGGACTCTGCCTCAAAGGCATCGAATTCGGTCATGTTAGAATTCCAGCGGTACGAAAACATGGAAGCTAAATCCTGAGCCGCAACATCATATCACCGCCGACACCCCAGTCGAACAGAAGCAGACAGGAATTCCGTCTAACAGTACGCTCGAACCGCCGGAAGACCCGGAGGATGCCGAGCATAAACGCGCAGGGGAGGAAGCACAGAAGCGTTTGGCGGAGGAGGCTGAACGGACACGGGTGGCGGAGCAGTATCGAAAGGCGGTGGAAGAACAAACACGTCGGGCAGAGGAAGCTGGGCGCAAACGGATAGCTGAAGAGGAGAAGCGTCAATCTGCTTCGACGCGGGCGATTCTGGCCACGGTCCCTGAAAACTCAAACAGTACCCTGTCGGTGGCAGTCTCCAGTTTTTTCCTGGGCGTTGCAGTCACGTCATTTCTCGCATACCTAATTTCACTTTGCTCGACCGCGAGAATCTTGACCAACTCTACCAGCGGTCCGCTGATACTGACTTCAGACTGCGCGACATTCTGTTGGCGATCGGGTCGTCAAACTACTTCACCAGACGATAGATTGACGCAATAGCCAATCGCACCTTCGCAATGCTGAACACCACGGCTCGATTCGCTCGCTAACACCTGATTGCTGAAGAGCTTTGCGGTCGGTTCAGGTTCTTGACCCTACGGCCTTTGTGGTCGTTTGTTTGTTCGGGTCAGACTAAGCTAACAGTTTCTTCCTGCGTCGGTAAGCTACAACGTTCGTGAAAAGTCCGCTCCCGCTTCTCGACCCTCGCGTCCTCAAACGCCGCCGCCACGACAGTGCCGTACGGACCTGACACCTCTGATATTCTCTAGTACTCATGGTCCGACAGGATGTCCTGCCCGTTGCGACTTCCAGCTGACGATAAGAGCCGGGCATAAACACCGGGATCAAGGTCTTCTGAAAGAAAAACGACTGAACCATCGCAGAATGCAGCATTCACTCCGCCAATGTGCGATGAGGCTGGAGCGACAGAGTAAAGAGACGGTGAGTTAATAATCCGACGGGTTGCTTCTGGAAAAAACGGCGGGCAGTCGAAGCGTCCATGAGTCATAATCTCTTCGGCGTACAGTTGCCGAGTGCGAGGTTGCGGAACCCAGGCACCCTCATGGGGCATGACATGAACGCCTGCAGTATTCCGAAAACTGGAAGTGCTGAGACCAAAACCGTGACTGCTCAGGGGGGCCAGATACCGAAGAAACAAAAGGTGATTCAGGCTGGCTGCGATCTGAGTTGGGGGTACAGCCCAGTCTCGCGACTTGTCGCGTTCACTAATCATCAGCGTATGGCTGGTGCCGTCGCCCCGGTCCATCCGTCGAAGCGAAAATGACTTGTTCACCCGTTCCGGATTGCTCCAGAAAACTCCGGAAGCTTCGGTGACCAGGTCTTCGTGCTTTGTCACGTTACCGTTCCCGTCCCAGTCGATGCCGAGGGAACGAGTTTGATCACTTATCGATGTCGACACGGACAGAATTGAATATGCGAATTCATATCCGTCGAGACCGTCTGTTCGAGGAACTGTCGAAAGACGTGACGAAAACACGTGTCCTGGTTCCGCGTGAGAAACTGAGTCGTCGTGCAGTGGGGGGAAACAACAATTGGGTGTCATCAGCCCGTAACCAACATTAACGACGTAGGAGAGACCTCGAACGATCCATTCGTTCTCGTCATCATCCGGGCACAGGAAAACAGGAATCCGAATGTCCGGCGAGGGCGACGTGTCAAGTCGATCAAAAACGGCCTGAGCATCCACCTGCGGTAGAATTTCAGTCGTCCACACGGCAGGTCTTCCATTGCGAGAAAAAATCGTCGCCGGAAAATATCCACCGGTGCCTCCCACATAGCTTGTCAGTCCGACGGAAATATTCTTCAGGTTATTCTGGCACTGCAGACGCCTCGCGGCCATGCGTGTGTTTTGTATCGCAGGCAGAATCAGTGACATCAGCACGGCGATGATAGAAATGGACACAAGCAACTCAAGGAGCGTGAATGCGGTTCGGCGGTCCGGACCAGTTGCACGGTGAGTAGTACAGCTGCGCGATTGTAACATGTTGGCTGCCCCCCGGGAAAATGATGTCTGCCCGAGATACGTTTTTCATCGCGACTGTTCCGTGCTTTATTTCGGTTTTCTGCAAATTGCGGCATCCAGTCTGTTTCCCGGTCGAACGCGACGGGGTGGTGCTGGCAATCTGGGAAGACGTGCGTGGACGGAGTGCCACAGACTTCCGTTCGAAACGATTGACCGTAGTCTGAATCGCCTCTGAAAGCCAAGGCTGACGGCAAATACCCGATCCCGTATCCTGGCTTAATTAGAACCGCGAATACGTATAGAGCTACGTCAGTCGTCCGGGGAGGAGTTGTGCCACTGGCTTGGCCAGTGTTCTTATCCGGGATTTCCCATATGAGTTGAGCCTGGAACCGCTCCAGGCCTAAACCGTTCGACGTCGTAACATCGCCCCCCGGTGTCTATGATTTTTCTCCATTTTTTCTTCTGCCCGCTGCTGGGGACCACGACTCGGTCCCCAGCGAGTCGTTTTTCAGCGGCGAACGCTGGTTCTGCGCAGAGCCTCTCCGCCGGGAACCTCGTTTTCCACTCTTTGTTCCGCTCCCGAGTCACGTCACTCCACCAGCGGTGGCGGCAGTGCCAGCCGCGCAATACGGTCGAGAATGGCCGCGAACAGTCGCCGTGGCACGGCCACCTCGGCCAGTTGGCACGTGACATACTTGGCGTGCCGCATCACCCTGGCCCCGATCTTCACGAGTTTTTCCCGCAGCGTCGTCAGCGACCGATGCTGCACTGGTTTCGGTAACGCCAACCGCCGCAGGAAGTTGCCCAGGTTGTAGGCGAACGCGAACAACTGTAAACGAGCCGGGTTGTCCTTGAACGTGCGGCAGGACAGCTTCGTCCATTTGACGGCGTTCTTCCCTTCCTTGATCCACTGCCCGGCCGTACCGCGACCGTTGTAGAACTTCACGACGTTCTTCGAGTGCTTGCTCAGGTTGGTCACGATGAACCCCACGCGCGGGAACAACTCACCCGCGTGCCATTCGATCTTGGCGACCACGCGCCGGGAGCGCTGCCACGACTTGGCTTGGTAGTGAAAGCTATGATAAAAGACCTTCGACTTCTGCGAGGGACGACCGACGGGGCGGGGCAGCAGATGCTCGATTTCCCGTTCCAGCACGGCGTTGGACTTGATGCGGATGGTGTACCCGTAGCCCTCCTGCTCCAGCAATCGGTACAGTCCTGGAATGTCAAAGGCCGCATCGCCCCGAAAGCACTTGGGGATGTCGTCGCCACGATACCGCTCGATCACCGGCAGCAGCACCTTCCGCCAGAACTTAGCACTGGTGTGATTACCACGCCGCAGCATGGCGCTTTCCAAATCGCCGAACTGGTTGAAGAGGAACAGCGGATGGTAGCACGGGCACTCGAAGTGTCCGTTGTAAGCCGTGCTCTGTTGCCGACCGTAGGTCTCGCTCACGGAACTATCCAGGTCGAGAATCAATTCACGAAGCGGTCTATGCCGATGAACCTTGTCGATCTACCGGCCGGAGAGATTCATCAAGGCCGTCAGGTTGCGTTTGCTGCTGAGCGTCCCGGTCTCGAATCGGCCGACCTCGCTACTCGACGCCGCTTGCTGCTCTGGTTGGCTGGCCCTTCCACCAACCACGTGTCTCATGGCGGGGTCGACGCACAAACGCTCGGCGTCGTTGACATCTTCATAACCGACCAGGCGACTGTAAATCGACTGCCGCAGCAGCGGCAACAACTGGTGCTGTTTGTTCTGACCGAGGCGTGAATCATGCAGAAGGTCTGCGCCCATTTCGGAGAGTCCCAACGCCTCGTCGAGTTCGCGGCAGGCTAACATACCGGCATCCGTTGTGACCTTGCTGCCGCAAAACTTCAGCTTCAAGCGACTGTCAAAACCGACCCGCAAATCGTCCTTTTTGGCATCACCTATTGGGTTCCCCTGTCACCTTGGCATGATTTGCCAGAATACCCTTGTTTTGAAGGGCTGGGCGCAAACCTTATGCCAAAACGCAGGGAGTCAAATGGGAAATGCGGGATCAAGAAAACACGGCCGCCTTCAATCCCGTCGTTGACTCGAGTGTGTCAGCGATATGCCGCAGCTGAAGTTCCGTCAGCGGACTGACGAATGACTCGGCCGGCTGCCGAGCGACCGTATAAACCTGAATCATTTCCAGTTGGCCTCCGGACGCTGTGATATCACGCAGACGCTGGCAGAAGGCATCGATTTCCGACGCAGGCGGCGGTTCTCCGCTCAGGTTCATGAACAGACTCTGAACCACCAGAGGTCGGTCAATGGCGGCCGCCGTGATGTTGTCCAGAATGCGCTGAAACGGAACGGTGGTGCGTTCGACCCGTTTGAAGTATTTCTCCGTACCCGCCTCCAGCTTCGCCCAGATTTGACCGTTATTTTCGTCCAGCAGCCGCAAACCTCGACCAACATGTTCGCGATGAAGCATTGAGGCATTCGTGATCAGCACCATTTTCACCTGGTCATCCACGAGTTTCCGTCTGACGCCTGCCGCCTGAGCAATAATTTCATCGAAGTTACGAAACGTCGTCGGTTCTCCATCCCCGGAAAACGCGATGTCGTTCAATCGCCGCAGATGATGCGGCGTGCAAGCAAACTGAGGCTGCCGAAACAGATCACCGGACGCCACAGACTGCAGCACTGAGGTGAGTTCGGCGAGCAGTTGATCGGTTTCGACAAACCGGGTTTCTGAGTTACTACGACGATCGACCTGGCAGTAGACACAGTCAAAATTGCAGACTTTGTCGGGGTTAAGATTAATACCGACAGACACTCCCTGACTACGACGGGAAACAACGGGGTATACGAACCTGTTGGTTTCGAACAGCCGACTGTGTTGTTGAAACAGCCGTGCTTCGGCAGATTCTGCTGATTGATCGGGCATCATTTGACTAGAAGGATCTAAGTCCTGTGCGGAAGGACAGGCAGGGACGGGTTCGTGTTTACGTTGCGGGGGGACGGTTGATATTTTGCGGCACTATTCGAATTTGACCAGCCAGAATCCAGATCTCGTTCGCACATTCCACGGATGGAACGGACTATGTTCAATTACCGACCGTCTTTCGTCATCAATTTCCTGATTTCCAGCGTTTTCTGTATGGGTTGCGGTCAGTCGCAGTCAGTGACCAGCAGTGAATCAGAGAACGAGGCCGGACTGGTTGACAGTCTTCTGGCTGATCTTGGCGGCGGCAAAACGGACGAACGGGCAACCCCCGCGAATCCCGTGTCGCCCGTTACCAAGACCGCCTCAGCGGAGCGTCTTGAGTTGCGGCTGCAGACTGGGGATCGTTTCCCACTGCTGAAGACAATCGAGCAGTCACTGGTTCAGAAGCCGGCACAGTTCTCCGCAACAGCTCAGACCCGACTCGACCTGCACATGGTCATTCATGTGGACGAGGTCAAAGAAGAGGCGATTCTGATGAATGTCCGCTACGTGCGCGTCGTGTACGAACACGACGTCAGCGGGCACCGCATAATGTTTGACTCAGATGCACATCAGGGTGCCGTTCCCGAGGCAGTCGTTCCGTATGCCGGCATGGTCAACAATGGATTTTCGTTCTGGCTGGGCCGTAATAACAGAATCCGCGCACTGGTCGGCTACGAGCAGTTTCTGGAACGCTGCGTTCAACAGATCCCCGTGGAACGCCGACAGTTGCTGCTGGGCGAAATCGCATCACGATTTGGTGATGATGGAGTTGCAAACTTTGTCGACGACGCGATCGGCCTGCTGCCCTATGACAATTCTGTCGATCCCGAATCTGCCACCCGTGTGGGGCCGGGCGATGTCTGGAGCAGGGAACGCCGCCTGATGCAGCCTGTGCCGGTTTACATGTCTTCCACTTATCGACTGGTCGCTCTGAATCAGCAGACTGCGGAAATCGATATCACGGGACGGATCGCCTCAGGGGAAACGTACACGGATTCACGGAACGGACAGACAGCAAAGGTCAAAATCAAGGGCGGCCAGAGTTTTGGTTCGTGTATCGTTGACCGCATCACCGGATTGCCACTGGAACTGCGGAGAACACGGTATCTGAATCTGGCCGTGCTCACCGACACCGGAAACACTGTGGAACAGGACAAACGCGTCATCACGACAATAAGAAGCTTCCCGAAAACTCCTGGCTCGGTTGTTCAGGCCTCTCCACAACACCAACGACGAATACCGGCGGCCCCGGTCACCCCAGCTCGCGAACTTCCGTCCGTTGCCATTCAGACCGTTTCCGGAACCAGTCAGGGACAGCCCGCTGCCGCAGCCATTCCTACCGTCCCGACAGATCCACCGCCGAGTTCCACGGCCAGGGCTGTGTATCCGGACTAATGATCGTCAGGATCGACGATAGACTCCGCTGTGATCGTTCGTAATGCGTGCTACACTTCCGGCCTGTCCGCAGCTTCACCTCGCCCGTGAAGGTGTTCGTTTTCGACCGGATTTGCCAGAAGGCAGGGTATGCAGAAGTTTGATCGTCGCGAGTTACTTGGCGGGACACTTGCAGGAGCGGTAGCGGCAGGCTTGCACACCGCTGTGACTGCGGAAAACGTTCCAGCGGCCGCACCCCGGATGCAACGAGCCGCCAATGAGCAGGTTAGACGAGTCATTGATACAAACGTCAGTCTGTTTCAATGGCCGTTTCGCCGTTTGCCGTTGAGCGAAACAGATGCCTTGACGGGCAAGCTTCGTTCCCGGGGAATTCATCAGGCATGGGCTGGCAGCTTCGAAGGCTTGCTGCATCGCGACATTGCGGGCGTCAACTCTCGACTGGCCGAAGAGTGTCGTCGACATGGGCGTGACGTACTTATCCCGTTCGGGACCGTCAATCCGACGCTCCCGGACTGGGAGGAAGATCTGCGACGGTGTGCTGAAGAACATCACATGCCCGGCATCCGTCTGCACCCGAATTATCACGGGTACACACTTGATATCCCCGAATTCGCAAGACTTCTGCGACTCGCATCGGAACGACATCTGGTCGTTCAACTGGTCGCGGCAATGGAAGATCAACGGACACAGTCCACGTTGCTGCACATTGCTGATGTTGACCTGACGCCGCTTGCCGAGATCGTCCGGCAGATACCGACCGTCAAACTGGTGATTCTGAACCACAAAGCCACCGGTACGACATTTACCTCTCTGGTGAAGACTCCCGGTATCTACTTCGACATTTCACGAGTTAACGCCACGGATGGCGTCGCTCGTGTGATGCGTACACTTCCGGCAGACCGAGTTGTCTTTGGGACGCATGCGCCGTTTCTGATTTACGAATCCGCGATGATCAAGGTGTACGAATCCGAACTCACAGAACCCGAAATGTCCGCCGTACTCTGTCAGAATGCAGAATTGCTTATTTCGCAGACGCAGGTTTGATTTCAGTTCAGCAGAACGGCTCACGAAACGATCGGCAGCAGCCCCTCGGAACCATGCTGAATCTGTCGAGTGACAATCGACCCGATCAGCGTTGTCCCTGTGCAGTCGCGGACTTCAACATGAGCAGTCGAACCGATCAGTCGTGGATTTCCGTCAAAGACAACGATACGGTCACATTCGGAACGTCCCATCAGCTGTGTTGCGAGCGGGTCGCCGGCCACAACCTCTTCGCCACGAGCCGTCTTCTTTGCTGCAGATTTGCTGGGGCCCTCAACAAGTACATTCACCTGACGCCCAATGAACTCTGCGTTGTCTTCTTCACTGACCTCATTCTGAACCGCCAGCATTTCGTTATTACGGCGCTTCTTCGTTTCTTCCGGGATATCGTCCGGCAGCAATGCGGCCGCCTTTGTGCCTTCGCGTTCGCTGTACTTAAAAATGAAGCTGTTCTTGAACCGATACTCCCGAATCGCCTCCATGCTGAGCTGATGAGCCTCTTCGCTCTCACCGCTGAAGCCGACAATGAAGTCGCTGGATACACTGCAGTTGGGAACGATCTCGTGAATGCGACGCATCATCTGCCGATAATCATCCACTGTGTAGCCGCGTTTCATCAGGCGCAGCTGTTCATCGCAGCCGTGCTGCAGCGGTACATGCAGATACTTGACAGCCTTCGACAAATCCCGCACTGCCTGCAGCAGGTCATCGGTCATGTCTTTGGGGTAGCTGGTAACAAAACGGAGGCGTTCAATGCCTGCGATCTCGTTGATACCGTACATCAGATCAGAAAGACGGTTCAGTCGTCCGTCTTCCGTGTGTTTATAGCTGTTTACGGTCTGCCCCAGCAGGCACACTTCCTTTACGCCCTGATCCGCAAGGACCCGCACTTCATTCAAAATCTGCGACGGAGGCCGGCTTTGTTCCGGCCCACGTGTTGTCGGAACAACACAGTAGGTGCAGAACTTGTCGCAACCAATCATGATGCGAACAAACGCCTGAAACGGCGTGGGGCGCATCTCCGGGTCACGCAGCGGATCGTAACTTTGAAAGCTGCTGGAAACGGCGGCCACTGATCCGTCGCGCCGACCAAGACTGACGGCCTTCTGCTGCCGGCGTTTGGCAGTGGAGCGTGTTTCCTGGATCAGCCGCGGAATTTCAGCCAGTTGCCCGGTGCCGACCACCAGATCCACATGAGGTGCTCGTTTAAAGATCAGATCCTGATCCTTCTGAGCCATGCAGCCCATCACACCGATGATTTTCTGCGGCTTCGTTCTCTTCGCATACTTCAAACGCCCCAGCGAACTATAGATCTTATGTTCGGCGTTTTCCCGAACGCTGCAAGTGTTGAACAGCAGTGTGTCAGCCGACTTGGGGTCGTCCGTCAGTTCGTAGCCATCCTTGCGCAGAGCAGCAACAACAAGCTCACTGTCCAGCATATTCATCTGACAGCCAACAGTTTCGATATACAGCTTGCCGTTGTGACCGGCTTCTGACGACGCGTGGTCCGACATTTCCACAATCAAATTCCACCCAACACGACTCATTGAACAAGAATGCCGGATTCCAGCGTTTTCTTTTCAATGATCATCAAAAAACCGGGCACGTGCCGCAGGCTCATATCAATGCGCCGCAGACCGACACCACGCAGTGAGCAACAACATGACCTGACGCCCCATCGGTCACCTACGAACTCTCGGTTACCATCGAACGCACAGACCAGACAGCAAACCCGGTTGCAAAGACGGACAACGCCACCTCAAGAACAGCCATCGCGATACTCCTTCAAAACGCCTGGCAAAAGCTCTGACTAAACATGCCGGTCCGCACGGATTCGGAAAACAGCCCCGTTTCAGGAGGTCACCCGTTCCAGGTACGTACCAGTTTCAACATCGATTTTGACCTTGTCACCCTGTTTGATAAATGCAGGTACCTGAACCTCAGCCCCACATTCCAGAGTGGCGCCTTTGGAAACATTTGTGGCCGTGTCGCCTTTGGCGGCCGGCTCGGTGTACGTCACTTCCATCGTCACTTGCTGAGGTGGCGTCATGCTGATTAACTGTCCGTTAAAGAACAGCAACTGCACTTCCGCCCCCTCCATCAGGAACGTCATCTGTTCTCCGACGATGGTTGCAGGAAGACCATATTGTTCGAACGTATCGTTGTCCAGAAAATAAAAGTTGTCACCGTCCCGATACGAGTATGCTCCGTCATTCCGGTGAACGTCTGCTTCATCAAGGCTTTCACCACTTCGATAAGTTCGATCGAGGATCCCTCCCTTCAGCAGATTACGAAGTTTCGACTTATACAGTGCCTGGCCTTTGCCTGGCTTCACAAAATTGATTTCAATGAACTCGTAAGGCTCGTTGTTGATCAGGATCTTGCTGCCCCTCTTCAACTTCTCAACCGGTGTACCCATTGGTGCGATTTTCTGGTTCTGATATTGTTGCTGTCCCTGATGACAACTGAATGTTCGTCAGGAGGTATCATGAAACGGGTTTGATGAGTATCCGGCTCGAAATCCTGTATTCGGACCTTATACACGAGCACCACAATAGCAAAATCGACCGTCAGAGTGAATCCTGATGTCTTCCAATGAGGGCGATCGAATGGATTCGACGAATGCGTCATAATTGACCTTCCAGGCAGATCTGACTGTTATGGCTCACCAGGACAGGTCGCCACCTGCCGGACAGCCAAAACCTCAGAAAACAACCACGATGGACGCCGCCGCACCAACACACAGTCATGCTTCATGGCAACGCCAGCTTGCTGAAGCAATTCGTGACTCTCGTGAATTACTGGCAGGACTGCAACTTCCGGAGGAACCGCTGCCCGCGGCTGAGGCAGCGGCCACGCAGGGATTCCCGACACTGGTACCTCATAGCTTCCTGGCGCGAATGGAACCGGGAAACAGGGACGACCCCTTGCTGCTCCAGGTTCTTCCGACCGGCCGGGAATCAGCACGTGCCGTCGGATTCACAACGGATCCGGTCGAAGACACCGCTGCTCGAGCAACCGCCGGCATGCTGCACAAGTATCACGGCCGCGCGCTTCTGATCACGACCGGCACGTGTGCGGTGCATTGTCGATACTGTTTTCGACGGGAATATCCGTATCAGGACGAACCCCGACGAATGTCCGACTGGGAGCCTGCCCTGCAGCGAATTCGTGAAGACAGTTCGATCACTGAAATCATTCTTAGTGGTGGAGACCCACTGATTCTAAGCGACGACCGGCTGCAAACGCTGTGTCATCGCCTTGACGAAATTGAACATGTGGAACGTCTGCGAATTCATACCAGGCTGCCCATCGTGCTGCCTGCGCGTGTGACCGACGAACTGCTGTTGCTGTTAAGCAACCTTCGCAGCCAGCCCGTTGTTGTGGTTCACGCCAACCATGGCCACGAAATCGCTGCCGACTGCGAAACCGCATTGCGAGTGATGGTCCGCGCAGGAATCCCGGTTTTGAACCAGGCGGTGCTGTTGAGAAAGATAAACGATTCTGCAGAGGCACTTGAATTGTTGTGCCGTCGCCTGATCAACGTCGGAGTAATACCGTACTACCTGCATCAACTCGATCGTGTTCAGGGAGCCGCGCATTTTGAAGTCAGCGACGCAGAAGCAGGCAAGTTGCTGACTGTAATCCGCAGCCGGTTGCCGGGCTACGCAGTGCCGCAACTGGTTCGAGAAATCCCTGGTGAATCAAACAAGACTCCGTTGCTGTGAACCGCCCCGGGCGACGCGTTTAATCCGATGCAATGATGCGCACGAATTCGTCCTTGACTCCATCCAGTGTCGGGACGCGAAACCGTGCAGACTCCACGTTCGCTGCCAGCTTCTTCTTAAAGACTTTGTGGCGACCCTTTTCCTGCCAGCCAAACTCAACGGCAATGCGTCCGGAACGCTCAACATCGTGAATGCCATAAAGTCTGGCATCAATCACTCCCGCCTGACGACCGGGCGCGTGCATATGGAAACGCACAAGAGCCCTGCGGCAACTCTCCTTGTCAACGTCGGCTTCCCCGTACAGCCAACCGCTGGAGAATTCGTTATCTGACGGAATATCGGCCGTGGCGAAGGTCTGCCACGTTGCTCCCGAATCTGTCGACAGCTGCAACTGAAAATCCAGACCGGATGGAGGTGGCACGGGTACGGAATAGCGGACTGCCGCTCGAATCTCCCTCAGACGCTGTGGCGCCGCCACTTTGAACACAACATGAGCCGGCTCCCTGTCTGTCGACTGATAAGCAAACCGAGACTTGACCGACCGAGGCTTGTAACGAACATTTGCCGAACGCAGTGCCGTTTCTTCAAACGCGTCCACCTTCGACTCGGGAAGACTGAAATTCGGCAGAACCGCAACGACTGCCCGCTGCGTGGAACGATATGTGACGTCGCAGCCATCTTCCGTGAGCCGCGGATACATCGCCTGACACACCTGCGTTGTGGTGACGAATCTGACAGAATCAAGACCCGACTTACCCGACCACATGAAACGCAACTGCCAGCCATAACGTCCCTTGACCGCCTCCGTTAAATCCCCCCGAAAGCCGCCGTCTGCTGCACCACGACCTGCCGTACTCAATTCCACAGAGCTCCACGTCTGCCCCTGGTCCGCGGAGACCTCACACGATACGACACCGACGACGCGGCCCTCGACAACGACCCCGTGCGTGGCCACACCTGACATAGGATTGGCGTCATCCGAGGGATCACCGCAAATGACATATGGAGAAAAATGCCGAAACGTGACGGACGCGAGACGACCGTCACTGCTGTAGAGCTTCGGCGAAGCAGCACGCTGAGCAGCGTTTGCCGACATCGCGGACATTCCGTCCTGACATCCTCGGTCTGAAAGGTTCGGTTCGTAAACGAATTCGCCGTTACAATACGCAGCCTCACTGCGTGCATTAGCCTGCTCCCTGTCATGAAAGGGAGTTCCGTTGTCGAAGAATGTCCATCGCCGAAACGGCCCTCCCTTTTGATGATGCCAGAACCTTCGCTTACTGAAACCACCGAAGTGATCGCGGTCATACCACCGCGTAAATGACTCACCGCTGCGCAGCTGCACAATGCCGGGGTGAGCGGCAAAGCCGCCGTTGTACAGCGCATACCAGGCCTTTCTTTTTGCGACCTGCTGCCAGCCGCGTTTCATCGTGTTGAAGTCGTTCGGCCAGTCAAACGGGTAGTGAGGAACCGGGGACCGGACAGATTCCGCCAGCGTGGGATCTTCCTGGACGTCTTCGTACCCCGCAACGACCCCATCGCGACGAAACAACAGACCGGCCATGTCCGTGTCGAAGGCGTGCCAGTGTTCGTCGTAAAACACCTCGCTGTTCACGTGTCCGACGAACTCTCGCCGTCGCACGCCCATCCCGAGAGCCTTCCAGTATGCCTCGTTCCACGCGTGCACGGTGCCGCAGAGCCCATAGCCATACGAGAACCGCGCTCGATTCGCATCAAACACGACAGTTTCATAGTTTCCCGGATCCGCAGAATCGGGAGTTCGCCCCGGCACGCACCATTCCATGGGCGACATCAGATGCCACTGATGACTCAGCAGCCACAGATACATAGCAATGGCCTTATCCTGAGCGGTCGTCTGCCCCGACGTTGCAAAATCGGCACATTTATCAACGGTTTGAAATGCCCCCTCTCCTGCATACTGCGGATGATCTGTCTGCACCGTCACGTCGCCGGATCCGGCCAGCATGGTCGGCGACAACAGCAGTAAACATGCGACGACCGGAAAGAATGACAGTTGTCGGCCAGAGACTCCACATGTCCGAACAGACGCCAGATGCTGCCTGTCCCTGAATCGACTTATTGTCATCGGAATCGCTCCCTGTCTCCTACAGCACGCGTCGGCAGCGCGCAATAACGAACATCAGGCAAGTTCTATCGAACCGCGCGGCGATGTTTTGCCAGCCAGTCACAGGCTGGTACCGTGAGACTTTCATGGCCGCCGTCAAAAATGGTCACGCGCGACTGCCTGGACGTGCGTCGCAGGAAAATCTTCCGACCGTACGAAGAATCTTCCGCCGTGTCGGATGGCCCAGGATTCGTCAGCTGACGATCCATCCAGAGCATTTCCATTTCGGCGGCTGTCACAAGCCCCGACCCGTGAGCCCTGGCAATTTCATTAAACGCCTGCAACGAATGTCGCACCGGTACGGAACCGGTATGCCCATCGTTCACGCCGGCATGAATATCCACTGGCAGGTCCCCCACCTGATGCATGTGAAACAGGGGAGAACGGTCTCGATACTCAGCATCCGTCGCAGCGTCAGTGCCTGGCGGCTGGCCAAACGACTTCAGAATCATCTGAGCATACCTCTGAGGAACACCGTCCTTCACATGAAACCGATACCACGCAGACAGGTCACTGATCCCGACCCATGCCGACACCGCAGAAAATCGATCGGGGTGATGCCCGGCCATCAACATCGACATATGGCCTCCACCGGAAACGCCGGCAAGGTAGACGCGCGACTGGTCCACGTTGAAAGTCCTGCCCGCAAAGTCCATGGCGTCAAGAATATCCTGACGAGCATACCGTGAACCGCAGGCCTTGGGAGATCGATTGGCCCCACGAAAATTAGCGTGCAGATAGATCCAGCCTCTCTTCACGGCTTCCCGCTGCCACTTGCTGTTGTCCTGCTTGTAGTCACTGCTCCACGAATGCAGAAACACGAACAGCACGGTCGGCTGCTGGGTGGCAGAATCGGGAGCCCAGTACAACACAGGCTGCGACTCACCATCCAGCGTGCTGAAAATGTTCACCTCAGTCAACGACGGAAGTTGAGCAATGGCCGTGCACGGGATGGTCAGGAGGACTGCCGTAAGACAGAGAAGCCGTGTCCACATCATGCGTCGATTTCCGGAACGATGTAAGGTGCGCGATACTCACGTTTCAGGAATGCATTGGCTGCGTCCGCATTGTCATCCACGAAGACCTCCTTCTGGTCATCCACCGTCAGCATGGGACTGAGCCTGATATCATCGCTTTCCAGTGCGACGCCATGAGCCGCAAGATGCTGTTCCATTTCCGCAACGATTTTCTCCCAGATACCCCCGTCTCCGGAAACCTGTGCCGCATCGTGCTTCGAAAACGGCTTGCCGGTGCGGAACGCAATATTAGCAAGATTGCACCATCCGGTGGAAAGATGCCCCATTTCCACGTCTGTATTCAGACTCGTATGGTTTCGACTTCGGACAGCGTCAATGAAGTTCTGATGGTGCACTCTGTTGCCACCAATCCCTTTAAACTCGCGTAGCTTTTTGCCGTCATTGTCATAGGCCGCACCTCTGCCCCGCTGACCTTCAAAACGACCTCCTTCACAGTAGGCGATGTAGCCACTGCCGGGGCCTGGATGCGGCGGAGACTTCCGCGCCTGCGGACCGGCCGTCATGTTTGTCAGACCAATAACCACCGGAATCGTGCCGGTATCGAAGTAGACGAAGTGCACGTTCGGTGTGTCACCGGCATCGTCCCACGCCACTCGACCTCCGGCACCGAAAATGCGTTTGGGCAACCGGACGGAATCCTGAAACACGTTGTTGCGCAGATCGTCCAGCACGTGCACACCCCAGTTTCCCATTTCACCAGATCCGGTGTTGAAGTCCCAGTGCCAGTCGTACTGCAGCTTGTTGCGGAAGATCGGCTGATCCTGCGCCGGCCCCAGCCACAGGTCGTAATCCACGTCACTGCCGATTACCAGAGGTGTGTCTCGCTTACCAATGGGACCTCGTACCCCGTACCGGTTGACTCGAGCAGAGACAATCTCTCCCAGCGCCTTTTCCTCGTGCAGAAATTTCTTAATCTCTGCCTGCATCGGATCAGACCGCTGCTGAGTACCGACCTGGCAGATACGATTGTACTTACGGGCTGCGGCGACAGTCTGACGCCCTTCCCACTGGCTGTGCGACAGCGGCTTTTCGACGTATACATCTTTCCCCGCCTCCATCGCCCAGATGGAAGCCAGGCAGTGCCAGTGGTTGCACGTCGCCACAACCACCGCATCGATGCTGTCATCGTCAATCAGTCGTCTCAGGTCGGCGTACCCGTTGGCTGCAGGGTACCGGGTCTGAGCCTTCCCCAGATTGTTCTCATCCGGGTCGCACAGCCCCGCGACGTTAACGCCGTCCAGACCATTGAAAATCGGCATATGCTGCCCGGCACGACCGCCACAGGCAATGAATCCCATGTTCACATCGTCGGCCGCCATGCGGGATCGGGCGACGGAAGGAAAAGTGACCGCAACACTCGCCGCAGCCGCAGATGCCATGAATTGACGACGGGACACATTCGACATAAATATTCTCAGTCAGAAGGGAAGATAACAGTGTGCCGCTGGTGATCGACACCCGATCGTCAGTATCCTTTGCGACGTGAGGAACTTCAAGCACGCAACCGTAATCGACAGTTGCGTGCTGTGCGATTCCGTCCTTGTCAGGCGACTACGAATGACTTCGGTGTTTGCCGTGACGCGTACGCGGCGGTCACTGGGAATTCCCAGTGGACCTGCTAACTTGAGTATCCACGGGCGCCGCAATTTCGTACCGGTCACTGACTCGTCAGTTCACATATTTAAATCGGAGATCAACATGCCTCAAACAACTCGTCGCGGATTTCTGCAGGATACAGGAGTCAAGGGAGCCTCTCTGTTGTTGCTGGGAACTCGCGCGTCCGGCAACATCATTGGCGCAAACGATCGAGTGCGGGTCGGAGTCGCAGGACTGAACGGCCGAGGCCAAAGTCATATTGGCGGCTGGCTTGGTGCCGACAACGTCGAAATTGCCTACGTGGCCGACCCGGACAAAAAAGTTCTTGATCGCGCCGTTTCTGTCGTATCCAAGAAAAGTGAAGGCAAGTCCACTCCGAAGGGCGTGCCCGATATTCGCGCAGCACTGGATGATGGCACAGTGGATGCGATATCCATTGCCACGCCGAACCACTGGCATTCCCTGCTCACCATCTGGGGTGCTCAGGCGGGTAAACACGTCTACGTCGAAAAACCAATGAGCCACGATGTCGGTGAAGGCCGCGTAGCAGTGGAAGCTCAGAAGAAGTACGGTGTCGTCATTCAGCATGGAACTCAACGCCGCAGTGATGCGAAAATTGCCGGGCTGCATGAAGCCATTCAGGCCGGCAAGTTCGGGAAGCTGAAGATATCGTATGGCTATTGCTGCAAACCACGGGGCTCAATCGGACACAAGCCGCTTACAACGCCTCCGGAAAACCTGGACTGGAATACATGGCGTGGTCCGGCCATGATCGATGAGTTCCACGCCAATTATGTTCACTACAACTGGCACTGGTTCTGGAAAAGCGGTAACGGCGATCTGAACAACCAGGGAACTCACCAGCTGGATGTGGCTCGCTGGGCCGTCGACACCGATCAAACGCATCCCGTGCGAGCGATGGCCATCGGTGGACGCTTTCAGTGGAACGACCAGGGCGAGACTCCGAACACGATGTTCGGAATTGCCGAATACCCAAATGGCCAGCAGGTGTTCTTCAATGTTCGTAACGTCAACTATGACAAGTACGAACGTCAGGTGGAGAACGAATACTACTTTGAGGACGGTGGTAAAATCGTCCGCGGCAAGTACTACGCAAAGGGCAGCGACAAGGGCGAAACCGTCAACGTGCCTGATGGTAAGGTGACGCCCGGTGGCAACTGGGGCGCCTTCATTGCCGCCTGCCGAGCCAACGACCCCACGATGGCCAACGGTAATGTGTACGACGCACACTACGGCTGCGTGCTGGGACACCTTATGAATAATTCGTACCGGCTGGGAACGAAAGTTCCGTTTAATGCTCGAGCCGGAAAGTTCGAAGACAACGAGGATGCATCTGAACATTTCCTGAAACTGCATGACACCATGAGCAATGGCGTCGGCCTGCCTGAGAACGGCAACGAATACGTGGTCGGCCCGTGGCTGACCTTTGACCCGGCAACGGAACTGCACATCGGAGACTATGCGAGTGAGGCCAACGTGCTGCTGAAGGACGAGAACCGCAAAGAATTTCAGGTTCCGTCAGCAGCGAACGTTTAGAGCAAAAAACGCCAGGTGCCGCAGACCAAAAGAGTGCGGCCCCAAACTTACCGTGTGGGGCCGTGCGTGCTCAATGTTTTGCATCGAACCAGCCGTTCGTGCATCAGCCGTCGAAGGCCGTGTTCACGACTACTCAGCGTCAGCTGTGGCGGCAACCTTGTCAGCTTTGCGCTGCAGGGCTTCTGCTTCTCGGTCTTCGATGCCTTTGACTGCAATAATCCGACGTTTCAGTGCTCGCGTATCAGCGTCCAGATGGCGCCACTTGACGTTGCGACGCCACTCTTTGGCTTCGACCTTGTCGTTCGTCAGTACCTGCTCCCAATCAGCCTGCTGTTTTTCGGCAAGTTTAAGTTGTCGTTCAATTCGTTCGCGGTCCATGTCTGACGGCCAGCCTGAGTAGAATGTGATTGGACAATGCGGGGTAAATCGCCCCAGTCAGTCAAAATTGAAGCCGGGCATTGTTGCAACAGGGGCGGTATTCTTCAACGTGAAATACAATGAAACGCTCACAGACCACGATTTCGCAGTGTTTTCGCGGGTCCCTGGCCAAATACGAGACGTGAAGTCGACATCTTCCACAAAAAATCCAATGAATGCAGATCACCAGGCACTCTTTGCTGCCTACATTCAGCCATTCGCGGAATATCCAGTATTGCAGCAGCGAGTCCTTTCTGTGCTGCTGGCACTTCCGTCCGAAGTGCAACAGGACTTCCTTCAGGACCCTCGTTTTGGCGTGGCAATCGACAACTATGAACCGGGCAAAGGCTGGTCCCTGTGGATGCCGACACCTGGCCTTGATGGCAACAGTACTCGCTGCGTTGTTCTCCGTCCGAAGCTGAACACCGCCTCTGAGCCGTTTGCGAACTACATAATCGCCCACGAATTCGCGCATGCCTACCTGCGCAATGGGGGATGGGGACAGATCACGGACGTTGAAGAAGCCGCCGATGCTTTGGCCGCCTCGTGGGGCTTTGTTCGCCCGGAACACACAGGCTGGTAATCCCGGCGGCAGCGAACCGTGCCCTGCGGCCACGGGCGGCTCCGTGCGGAGTTTCCACGCCCCGCGAGTGTCGGACAGCGCACAAAAAAAAAGGCCGCCGATCACATGGACCGGCGGCCTTCAGACCATTCTCATGGAACAATCGTTGTTTAGAACGTCAGGATCATGTCGATCGCGAACATTCCCTGGCTGTAGCCGGTAACACTTTCC
>Ga0315331_10000171_pt1 | contig 40399 bp, 41 predicted proteins | sample M160m34915metaG_FD_203456 | JGI IMG/M metagenome (GOLD analysis project Ga0315331, IMG submission 203456) | Ammonia-oxidizing marine archaeal communities from Monterey Bay, California, United States - M1 60m 34915 | ecosystem: Environmental > Aquatic > Marine > Intertidal zone | place: USA...
CCTATGGGCCCTCAATTATTTAATTCATCCTAAGTACTCCATGCCTCAGTTGGATGACTTTGTTGACATGTCTGATGGCGCTATTTCAGTAGGTCGTTATTTTACTGACATGTTAGATCCAACAATGCGTTGGGACGACGTGGCGGAGATGGTGAAAATTTGGGACGGGCAATTCTGTTTGAAGGGCGTAATGAGTGTCGAGGATGCTAGAAAAGCCGTTGACATAGGTTGTACTGGAATCATTTTGTCGAACCATGGGGGAAGACAACTTGATGGCGGACGTGCACCGTTTGATCAGTTGGCGGAGGTGGTAGATGCGGTGGGTGACCAAATCGATGTTATCATGGATAGTGGGGTTCAACGCGGGAGTCATGTCCTTAAAGCTTTGTCCTTGGGAGCGAAAGCTGTTGGTGGTGGGCGTTTTTATCTATATGCGCTCGCGGCTGCGGGACAAGCTGGGGTAGAGAGAGCTCTAGAATTAATGCGACTCGAAATAGAAAGAGATATGCGCTTAATGGGAGTTAGTTCTGTTGCTGATCTATCGAGGAAAAACCTTCGCTTTAGATAAATAAGCTGCGAGTTAGGATCGTTAGAAAAGGTTCTTATTTGAACTGATTTTTGAGATAGTATTACACATAATTAAAAATAATCGTGGGGTAGATGAGATTAAAACTAAAGCTGCAGTGGCGGTTGAAGCAGGTAAACCGCTGGAAATTATGGAAGTCGATCTTCAAGGTCCTAGAACTGGAGAAGTTTTAGTTGAGATTAAGGCAACGGGTATTTGTCATACGGACGAATTTACACTTTCTGGGGCCGACCCGGAAGGCATGTTTCCGGCTATCTTAGGCCATGAAGGCGCTGGCATAGTGAAAGAAGTCGGATCGGGAGTGACTAGTTTAAGCGAAGGAGATCATGTCATTCCGTTGTATACGCCCGAGTGCGGACAGTGTGAATACTGCTTAAATCCTAAAACCAACCTGTGCCAGGCTATTCGGGTCACGCAAGGACAGGGAGTGATGCCCGACGGTACCAGTCGGTTTTCGATAGATGGCAAGCCTGTTTTGCACTATATGGGTACGTCGACTTTCTCAAATTATACCGTAGTGCCAGAGATTGCTCTTGCCAAGGTAAATAAAGACGCGCCGTTTGATAAAATTTGTTACATCGGCTGTGGTGTAACAACTGGAATCGGTGCTGTCATTAATACGGCAAAGGCTGAGGCGGGCTGTAATGCTGTAGTATTTGGTCTCGGTGGTATTGGTCTTAACGTTATTCAGGGCCTTAGAATGATTGGTGCCAAAATGATTGTCGGTGTTGATATGAACGATACTAAAAAAGAGTGGGGTGAAAAATTTGGGATGACTCATTTTGTCAATCCAGGAAAGATTGATGGTGATTTAGTTGGACATTTGGTTGAGTTAACCGGAGGTGGCGCAGATTACTCTTTTGAATGTATTGGTAACACGACTGTTATGCGACAAGCGCTAGAGTGCGCGCACAAAGGCTGGGGTGAGAGTATTATTATAGGTGTTGCCGGAGCTGGACAAGAAATTAGTACTAGACCTTTTCAGTTAGTTACAGGACGTAGCTGGCGAGGTACGGCATTCGGTGGCGCCAGCGGTCGAACTGATGTGCCGGAGATTGTCAATTGGTATATGGAAGGAAAGATAGATATAGATTCTATGATCACTCATACGCTCTCGTTGGAAGACATTAACAAAGGATTCGACTTGATGCATGCTGGAGAAAGCATCCGATCAGTCGTCATTTATTAACCATGGAAACGGTATCGCTAGTAAAATCCTTTGAAGGAATTCAAGGTGTTTATAAGCACTCTGCAGAGTCTACAAATTGTGATATGACCTTCGCGGTATTCACTCCGCCGCAGGCTGAGAAAGCTCCTGTCCCAGTGCTATGGTATTTATCTGGTTTAACTTGTAGCCATGCAAATGTAATGGAGAAAGGTGAGTACCGCCGGCTAGCCGCGAAATTGGGTATCGCAGTTATTTGTCCGGATACTAGCCCGAGAGGTGATCACGTGCCGGATGAAGCTGATAACTGGCAGTTCGGAGCGGGAGCTGGCTTTTACCTAGATGCGACCCAAGCCCCTTTTGACGAGCATTACCGAATGTACTCGTACATCACGAATGAGTTGCCCGAAGTTGTGGGGAAAAATTTTAACTGTAATATGAGTAGACAGGGTGTTATGGGACACTCGATGGGAGGGCACGGAGCCCTTACTATCGCTTTGAAAAATCCTGAAAAGTATCTCAGCTGCTCAGCGTTTGCGCCTATCGTGTCACCCTCAACTGCTGAATGGTCTAAGAATGCCTTTGTTAAATATCTAGGTGTTGGTGAGTCAAATTGGACAGAATATGACGCAGTCCAGCTTATTGCAAATGGCTCCCGTTTTGGCTCTTTTTTAGTGGATCAAGGAGGGGCGGATGATTTTCTTGAGGATGGTCTACGGCCTTGGCTGCTACAGGATGAATGTGATAAAGCAGGCATACCGCTTGAGCTACGTATGCGGGATGGATACGACCATTCCTACAATTTCATTTCTACTTTTATGGATGACCACATTAGGTGGCACTATTCTTTTTTAGGCGACTAATGCTCGCTGCCATTTAGGAGTCACTTACGTGTCTTTTTTAAAAACTGCACTTTTCTATATGGTAGGTTCTGCTATAGGTGGTCCTATTGGCGGATTATTGGCCGCTATTATCGGTTCTCATGTGACAGGCGGCCGAGGCCGGACACAAAGAGGGTTTTCTTCAAATGAGCAGCAGCAAACTGCTTTTTTTGCTGCGCTTTTTGCTTGTTTAGCTAAACTTGCTAAGGCTGACGGTCATATCAGCGAAGAAGAAATCGAGAAGATCGATTTCTATATGCGCGAGCGTTTTAAGTTTAGTGGGGAACAAAGAGATTTCGCGATTAAAGTGTTTAATCATGCCAAGAATGACTCAGAGACTTACGAGGCGTATGCGGGGCAGTTGGCGTCGTTGCTCGGTTCAAATCGAAACTCGTTAGTGATGTTTTACGAATTATTATTTGAATTGGCCATGGCTGACGGTGTACTTGATGGCAATGAGGAAAAATTGTTACGGAGGACCACGTCAATTTTCGGAATAGACGATGGACTTTTTGACGGGTTTAAGCGCCAATTTTCGGACAACAACCCAAATCCATATATCGTCCTCGGGGTTGATAAGTCAATGCCGTTCTCAGAAATTAAAAAGGTTTACCAAAGAAAAAGAAGAGAGTTTCATCCAGACTCGCTTGTAGCAAAAGGACTGCCGGATGAACTACTCCAGAAAGCGCAGGACAAATTCATCGCGATACAGGAAGCGTATAAATCAATAGAAAAAAACCAGGCAGCGAAGCAATGAATAAAGAGCTAGAAGTATCGACTCATTATGAGCACGGTTCCTTAATCAAAGTGATTGAGGACGGTTTCAATCGTGAGGGAAAGGCTCCTTCTGATATTACTTTAGACGACATGTCAGTGATTGATGAGTTTCACATTGGAGGTCGACAGGCAAGCGAAGAATTTCTAGACCAATTGCAGCTGGAGGAAAGGTCACTAGTACTTGATGTAGGTTGTGGTTTAGGCGGCCCGGCACGTTTTGTTGCATCACGGTTTGGGTGCTTGGTCTCGGGGATCGACTTAACGCAAGAGTACGTAGATACTGGAAATGTTCTTTCCAATTGGGTTGGGTTGGACAAGAAAGTTATCCTTCAGCAGGGAAGCGCAATGGCGCTCCCTTTCCCTGATGGTCAGTTTGATGCAGCGTATATGATGCATGTCGGAATGAACATCGCCGATAAGAAAAGCTTATTTTCGGAGGTTTTTAACGTTTTGAAGCCTGGTGGTATATTTGGGATATATGATGTTATGCAAGTAGGGTCGGGTGAGATGGAATATCCGGCTCCTTGGGCGGCGTCTGAAAACACTAGTGCGCTGGCAAGTCCGCAGGATTACCGGACTGGACTTAAAGAAGCTGGTTTTAATATTTTAGCGACTCGCGAGCGTGGTGATTTTGCCGTTGAATTCTTTGAAAATATAAAGCGTAGAATGACGGAGATGACTGAGGAGCCTTTACTCGGTTTGCACGTGTTGATGGGTAAAGATGCCAAGACTAAAGTTGCTAACGTGCTGACATCTATAAAAGAAGGTAGTATCGCTCCTGTGGAATTAATAGCGCAGAGATAGATTTTGAAGCAGTCATTTAGCTCTCATCAATACCTATAGTCAACGGGGTATCTGCCGCTGATATGTAGGTAATTTTCAGACTGTCACCTAACTTTGTTAACTCATAAAAAGCAGTGAAATCTTGCAGGACTTTTCCGTTAGTGCCCATTCTGGTCCAGTCCACGTTAACAAAAGCTTTAGCCTCACTTGCGAAAAAAATATGAGTTTTTCGGAGCAATGACTTTTCCCAGCCCAATTTACGCAATTGATCGAAATTGACTAATGATGTCGATTTGTCGCTAACGAATGTAACCTGGCCTCCTATGTGTCTTGCATGTGGGATCATGAAAATAGCTTCGTACCCTCTAATGTCTTGCTTATTGAATTTAAGCACTAGGTCTTCAAAGAATGCATATATTTCCTTTTTGTCAATGGGTTCTCCGGCGCTTGCTAGATTGCTCAAGATTGAAAAAAAAATAGTTATTAAAAGTATAGTTTTTCTCATTTTTTCGGATCCCAAGTTATTAAATTTGTGTTGTAGGCAATAGAGTATTCGGTCTTCAAGCGCTTGCCAAATAAATCATGGAAACTTTTCCTTAGGGTAGTATCATCGTTACATTAGGTTAGATACTCGCCGACAAGCTATCGGTTAATTTGGTATATGGGGGAATTTTGGGATGGGGATAAAAGGAAAATTAAATTTAGACAACTACCAAGCAACTATGCCGGTTACAAATGAGCTCGCGCAGAAGCCTCCTTATTATTACCGGAATATGAGAATGATGTTCGTGACATATCGAACTGATGAAGACGCAGCAGCCCTATGGTTGCCTGATGCGCTAGAACTTGACGAGCCTGCTTTAGTAACCATAATCGTTGCTCACTACGGTTTTTCTACATTTGGTCCCTATAATGAAGCTATGATGTCTATACGGGCGAGGCTAGATGGCGAGTTAGTAACGTATTATCCAGCACTTTTCACGGACAATGAGGCGCCGTTAGCTGGAGGTAGAGAAATTTGGGGCTGGCCGAAAAAGCTGGCGAAAATTTCGATAAGTGATCAAAGCGAAGTGATGATGGGGATAGTAGAGCGCCCGGTTGGTAATCGTTTGTTGACTGCTACTATGCGCAATGTATCGCCGGTTGATCCTCAGGACTTCATACTTACGACAAATGTGTCGCTGAAAGTGATTCCTTGCGCTACTGACTCAAAGCGGCCCGCATTGGCGCAGTTGATAGGCAGTAACTTAGAGCTAGTACCCCATGTGGGGAGCAATGGTATACCAGATCTCTGGTCAGGGCCTGGCTCAGTCTGTTTTGACGCACCATCTGCTATAGATCCGTGGTACAAGCTTCCTGTTAAAGAAGTTGTAGGATGCTACTCTGGGACCTTTGACGCAGTTCTGGGGCATGGAAAGATATTGAAAGAGCTTTAAATACAGCGAGATCATAAATTTGTCGGCAATTAGTGGACCGGTATGATTTTATGGCCTTACTTGTATCTCAATTATGGCGCGATTTTTTCTTCGCTTAAATGCAGCGCTAAAAAATTCGAGTAGATGCATCTGCCAGCCATATTTCTTTTTGCAAGTGCCAATAACCATAGAGTAGTCTGAGATCTTTTCGGATTGGTAGACAGTCGCAGACTTCCATGGAGTTTTCGGCTTTCCTTTATAGTCGCAGGCGCAGATCTCCGCCGCATTATTATTTTTTATTCGCTTAATTTTCCCGCTCGTACAGTTTGTGAAGGCAAAGAATTTGTCAGGTCTTTCGGGGAACGTTACGAACCAGAGAGGGGTATCGACAGCTCCGCAATCTTTTTTAAATGTCCGCAAATTTATGTATTTTTCTCGTGCAAACATATTGCTATAACCTGATAATATGAACATAAAAGAATAACGCAATACTTTCATTTACCCAATAACCTTCTAGACACAACATATCTTGGAACTTTTGAGATTAGATATCGGGTAGATCCGATGGGTTAATTTTTGAAGGAATGGTCGTGATATTGACTTAAGTCAATATCAGTTCTGTGTTTTAATTAAAAAGATAGGAAACATTTTGTTATGGAAAATGCTATTACTCTCTATGGAACTGGTGGAGCTCGCTCTTTGAGATGCCGTTGGGTCTTAAGCGAACTAGAGTTAGAGTACAAATATATAGACGAGTCTGGACTAATCGGCAGTGATAGATTGCGTAAATTTCATCCTCAGTCAAAAATTCCTGCAGCGGTGATAAATGGTGTCACAGTGTTTGAGTCGAGTGCTATTTGCAGTTATCTGTGCGATCTGAACATGAACGCTGGTTTGATAGCCTCGCCAGGCTCCTCTGATCGTGCTCTGCATGACCAATGGGTGTCCTTTGCACAATCTGAAGTTGAAGGATACCTATGGAGCAATATCAAGCATAAGAGCCTTTACCCAGAAGAAAGGCGAGTACCAGAAGTAATTAAGCAAAATACTAAAGAGATACATGCAGGGCTTAAAGTGATGGATGTCGTCTTAAGTGAATCGGAATATCTTGTGGGAAAGAATTTTAGTGTTACGGATATTATTGTCGGCTGGACCATTAACTGGGCGAGGCGCTCTGATTTGTTGGGAGATTACAATGCACTCTCTCAGTACCTTAGTAGGTTATTCCAACGTCAACATTGTATGTTGAATCCTGATTAAGGATGTAGACAGTTCTAGAGAGTTTGAGGCAGAGTTTAAACATGAGGTGATTGGTCAGTGGATGCAGATATTGCTTGGATGAGAGAGGCAATTTCGTTGGCTAGAAAAGCAGGTGACATCGGAGAGGTACCGGTTGGTGCAATTTTAGTGGTTGATGAACGAGCGGTGAGTCGCGCTCATAATTGTACTATCCACCACACTGATCCAACGGCGCATGCAGAGATGCTAGCTCTTCGCGATGCGGCAAAGATTCTAGGGAATTATCGCATGGTTGATGCAACACTCTATGTCACATTAGAACCGTGTGCCATGTGTGCGGGAGCGATTGTGCAAGCTAGGTTGAAGCGGGTCGTTTTCGGTGCGAAAGACACCCGTGGAGGAGCCGTTGTTAGTGGAGTCGACGTGTTACAAAACCCTTTACTCAATCATCGAGCCGAGTTTTTAGGGGGTGTCGAAGAGGATCAATGCTCTCAGTTATTAAAAGACTTTTTTCAATCACGACGATAGTAGGAGAGGAGACAGATGAGCGAGCTAGCAGAATTAACTAATCGAGTAGAGCACTCGGTGGCCGAACTATCAGATTGTTTAAAACACAGGGGTTGGTTCGTAGGTACGGCCGAGTCATGCACCGGAGGATGGATCGCTCAGATGCTAACAGCCGCTGCTGGTAGCTCGTCTTGGTTTGAAAGCGGTATTGTAACTTATTCAAATACCGCAAAAATAAATTTATTGGGCGTCGATCCTATGACGATTGAGCGTCACGGGGCAGTGAGTGGAGAAACTGCCGAACAAATGGTTACTGGTCTACTGAAGAATACTGGCGTTGAGATTGGTGTAGCTGTCACTGGTATTGCTGGACCATCGGGTGGGAGCAATCAAAAACCAATAGGTTTAGTGTGGTTTGGGTTCGGGATATCCGGTCAGAGAACGTACTCTACCTCAATGGTATTCTCAGGCGATCGGCAAGCTGTTAGGTTACAAGCGGTAGATTACGCCCTGTGCGAAATGATTCGCCTGTTAACCTAGGTTTTGTCAGGTTGAACATGTCCGTTCATCGTAGACATAATTGACTGCGACAATATTCGTTTTACGGCATAATATAGAGCATGACTAAAATTAATCGTGTGATTTAAGAGGCAGAGCTGATGGATGATAACAAACAAAAGGCACTGGGTGCCGCCCTTTCTCAAATTGAGAAACAATTTGGAACAGGCTCTATTATGAGAATGGGTGATGAAGGTTCTCTTCCTGACGTAGAGGCTGTCTCAACCGGCTCTTTGGCATTGGATACTGCGCTGGGTGTGGGTGGCCTCCCAAGAGGTCGAGTAGTTGAAATATACGGGCCAGAATCGTCTGGTAAGACCACACTTACATTACATGTCGTGGCGGAGATGCAAAAAGTAGGAGGAACTGCTGCTTTTATTGATGCTGAGCATGCGTTAGATCCACAGTATGCCGGTCGGCTGGGCGTGAATGTCGACGACCTACTAGTTTCTCAGCCTGATACAGGCGAGCAAGCCCTAGAAATTACCGATATGCTTGTAAGATCGGGAGCAGTTGACGTGGTCGTGGTTGACTCTGTCGCGGCTTTAACCCCGAAAGCAGAAATTGAAGGTGAAATGGGCGATCATCATGTTGGGTTGCAGGCGCGGCTGATGTCTCAAGCGCTCAGGAAGTTGACATCAAATATCAAACGGTCGAACACCTTAGTAATTTTTATTAATCAAATAAGGATGAAGATAGGAGTGATGTTTGGTAGTCCGGAAACAACCACAGGTGGTAACGCACTGAAGTTCTATTCGTCGGTCCGTTTGGATATAAGAAGGATAGGTGCGTTGAAAAGAGGTGACGAGATTGTTGGGAATGAAACGCGTGTAAAGGTCGTCAAAAATAAGGTAGCGCCACCCTTTAAGCAGGCACAATTCGATATTTTATACAATGAGGGTATTTCGTTAGAAAGTGAACTTATAGAATTGGGAGTTGCGCATGGTTTTATGGAAAAAACTGGAGCGTGGTACAGTTATAATGGTGAACGGTTGGGTCAGGGCAAAGAGAATGTGCGACAATATCTCAAGGAAAATACTGAGATAAAAGAAGCCTTAGAAGCTTCCGTTCGTGCTAAGTTAATTCCAGAGAGTAAGTCTGGTGGTTCGGAAAGTCCACCGGAAGAAACGGCTGAAAGCTGATCGACGAACAGGCGAAGTCAGCCCGAAAATTCGCGCTTGATTGCTTAGCGCGACGCGAGCATAGTTTTGCCGAGTTGGTATCCAAATTGTTGGAAAAGGGCTTTGAGAGTGATTGCGTCGGTATTATCTTGGGGAAACTTAGGGACGAAGGTCTTCAGAGTGATTATAGGTTTTCCGAAGGTTATATAAGATACCGCGGGCGTCGTGGGTTTGGGCCTAGGCGTATCTCACTTGATTTAGAGAAACGAGGCGTGAGTAGTTCGATAATTAGTGATGCGTTTTCAGTAGCTGAGGTGGATTTCTATGAAACCGCTGTCTCCGCTTTTAATAAAAAATTTTCTGCTAAAGCAAAAAGCTTAGCCGAAAAAGCTCGTCAGCAGCGTTTTATGGAATATAGGGGTTTTTTTTCTGAGCATGTTAAATACGCTCTCGGTAATGGTATAGAAGATGAAAACATCTGAAATAAGAGAAGCATTCCTTCAGTTTTTTGTGGAGAACGGCCATAAAACAGTCGCAAGTAGTTCTCTAGTCCCAGTAGAAGATCCGAGCCTACTTTTTACTAATGCTGGTATGGTCCAGTTTAAAGATGTTTTTCTGGGGTCGAATGATCTAGGGATTAATCGTGCTGTTTCGTCTCAGCGTTGTGTTCGAGCAGGCGGTAAACATAATGATTTAGATAATGTGGGCTATACGGCGCGGCATCACACGTTTTTCGAAATGCTCGGAAATTTTAGTTTTGGGGACTACTTTAAGCGAGATGCCATTCAGTTTGCTTGGTTGTTTCTAACCGAGAGGTTAGGAATACCCAGTGACAAGTTGTGGGTGACGGTATACGAGGATGATTTGGAAGCGGAGAAGATCTGGTTGGAGGAAATCGGAATTTCGCCTGATAATTTTTCTAGATGTGGCGAGAAAGATAACTTCTGGATGATGGGTGATACTGGCCCTTGTGGGCCTTGTTCCGAAATTTTTTATGATCACGGCCCTGATATATCTGGAGGTCCGCCGGGTAGTCCGGACGAAGACGGCGACCGCTATGTTGAAATTTGGAATTTGGTATTCATGCAGTACGAACGTTCGGCAAATGGAGATCTAAAATCTATCCCTATGCCATCGGTAGATACTGGGATGGGTTTAGAGCGTATAGCGGCAGTGATGCAAGGTGTCCACAACAACTATGATATCGATCTATTTGAAAATTTGATCCGAGATATACGAGAGCACTGTCCTGAGTCCAAGCCTGAGCTGGCTTCTCTGCGAGTGATAGCTGATCATATTCGCTCTAGCGTTTTTCTTTGTGCGGATGGCGTAATCCCGTCTAACGAAGGTCGCGGTTACGTATTGCGTCGCATTATCCGTCGGGCACTACGTCATGGACATAAATTGAATATAAATAAGCTTTTTTTCCACAAATTAGTGGGTGGCTTAGTAAAGGAAATGGGGAGCGCCTACCCGTTACTACAGAAAAAACAGCCTATGATTACCGAGATGTTAAGACTTGAAGAGGAGCGTTTCGCGACTACCTTAGAGCAAGGGATGCATATTTTAGAAAGTGCTATTTCCAGTTTAACGGGAGATGTGCTGAACGGGGCAACTGTTTTTAAGTTATACGATACTTACGGTTTTCCATATGATCTCACAGCGGATATCGCTCGGGAACGTGGACTCACACTAGATGTTGCTGGTTTTGAGGAAGCGATGGATGCTCAAAGGATGCGAGCACGGGAGGGGTCCCAATTCTCTGCTAGCGGGGGTGATACTGAATTGGCACTTGAGTCGCTAAATAAAATCGGCGCCTCACAGGACTTCTTGGGTTACGAGAAGAATGTGGTTCGCTCGAAGGTAAAAGGATTATTTACCGGAGCTACTTCAGTAGGCATGTTGGAAGCCGGTGAACACGGTGTTCTCATATTAGATTCAACACCGTTTTATGCGGAATCTGGCGGCCAAGTAGGAGACACCGGTCTAATCGTGTTGCGGGATGCCATTTTCGAAGTTGTAGAAACGCGAAAGAGGGGTGGCTTGTTTTTACATTACGGGTCTATGCGGAAAGGGAGTCTGTCTGTGGGAGACACGGTTGATGCCTCGATTGACATTGAGAGACGTCAAGCGATTCGCTTAAATCACTCGGCTACGCATTTACTACATGCAGCACTACGCGAGTTATTAGGAAAACATGTTGAGCAAAAAGGCTCACTTGTTGACGAAAATAAGTTGCGATTTGATTTCTCTCATGGTCAAGGCTTAGACGGTGCTGACGTGCGTGATGTCGAAGTACTAGTGAATGAAAAGATCAGAGGTAATTTTGAGATTAGTTCTAATCTAATGACCTATGATGCCGCGATTGAGTCGGGGGCCGTTGCGCTATTTGGTGAAAAGTATGGAGATGAGGTGCGAGTGCTGTCAATGTCAGAATTTTCGATAGAGTTGTGTGGTGGTACTCATGCGTCACGTACTGGAGACATTGGTGTTTTTAAAATAATTTCTGAAAGCGGAGTAGCTTCAGGGGTGCGCCGAATAGAGGCAGTGACTGGCGATCTAGCTATAGAGCATTTAACTCAGCTAGATCGCAGGATCAATCAACTGTCCACGTTGTTAAAAAGTAACGAGAGTGACCTAGAAAAAAAAGTAGAGCAGATCATATCACGCAACCGATCTTTAGAAAAAGAGATGCAAGAGTTGAAACATAAGCTTTCAAGTAAGTCTGGATACGATCTGAAACAAAATGCGGTGACTTTGAACGGAGTCACAGTAGTATCAGAAATTCTTGAAGACGCTGATATTGATGTGTTGCGTGCGGCGTGTGATGACTTGAAAAGTCGCCTAACTGATGCGGTTATTGTGTTAGGCTCCGTAGAGGGAGACAATATAAAATTAATTGCGGGTGTTAGTAAAAGTCTGACTAAAGCGCTAAAGGCTGGAGAACTAATCAACTTTGTTGCTCAGCAAGTTGACGGCAAAGGCGGTGGACGTCCTGATATGGCTCAAGCCGGAGGCACTAATATTGAGAAATTGCCAGAAGCTTTATCTTCAGTTTTAGCGTGGGTAGAGAATAAAACTACTTAAAACATAATGGGGTCAGGTTTTGATGCATTTAGTGTCGACGCTAAACTTTTGATATATAGAATAGATAAAAATTAATGAAGACAATAGTTAAAAAATTTGGTGGATCATCGGTAGCTAATGCCGACTGTATTCAGAAAGTAGCTGAGAAAGTGGCCTTAGCTCACAAAGCAGGGGAACGAATAGTTGTTGTACTTTCCGCTATGGGCGGAGAGACTGATCGTCTATTGGATCTAGCTAGATCAGTCGAAGATCATCCAAGAGGACGCGAGTTAGATGTTCTTCTTTCCACCGGAGAGCAAGTTACTATATCCCTAATGTGTATGGCCTTAGAAGCTCTCGGTGTCAGCGCGATCTCTTATACGGGTGCTCAAATAAAAATATTGACCGATAGCGCATATAATAAGGCTCGGATTATAGACATCGATAAGAAGCGTCTGAATGAAAGTTTAGAAGATGGGAAGGTCGCCGTAGTCGCGGGCTTCCAGGGTGTGGACTCTGAAAATCAGATAACTACACTTGGTCGAGGAGGTTCTGATACAACAGCGGTCGCTTTAGCTGCGGTTTTAGAGGCAGACGAATGCCAAATTTTTACCGACGTGAATGGCGTGTATACGACTGATCCAAGAATCGTTCCTGAGGCTCGACGGCTGCCAGAGGTCACGTACGAAGAGATGTTAGAGATGGCAAGTCTAGGTGCGAAGGTACTTCAGATAAGGGCGGTCGAGTTTGCGAGCAAGTATGATGTCAGGTTGCGAGTACTTTCTTCTTTTGAGGAGGGAACCGGGACTCTAATTACAACAGAGGAGAATATCATGGAGCAGGCCGTTATTTCAGGCGTAACACTGAATAGAGATGAGGCTCAAGTTATGGTAGTTGGTGTGCCAGATAGGCCTGGTGTGGCAGGCGCCATCCTTGGGCCAGTTGCGGACGCAAATATTGAAGTTGATATGATTGTGCAGAATAGTGCTGCGGATGGCGCCACCGATTTCACGTTTACGGTTAATCGCGAAGATTTTGATATAACTTTAAAAATTTTGCGCGAGGTTGCAGAGGGTTTGAGCGCCCGAGATGTCCGAGGTGACCGAAATATTGTTAAGATCTCAATCGTTGGTGTGGGTATGCGCTCGCATGCTGGAATAGCTAGCCGAATGTTTCGCGCGCTGTCTGCGGAAAACATAAATATCTTGATGATATCTACATCTGAAATAAAAATTTCTATTGTTGTTGACCAGAAATATTCCGAACTGGGTTTGCGCACGCTGCATAGTGAGTTTGAGTTGGCCCAACCGAACTTGACTGAAGTATAGTGGCCGGGCGTAGTTAGGTTCGAATCTGTCATCCTCATGTTTTCAATCGTTCGAGTGCGTCGGAGTGCTACGTTAAGGTCCGCCTTACTTTTAGTATTACTTTTATTCTCCGGCTCAATCTTTGCAAATAATGAAGCTAATAGCTTAAGCCCCTATCACCATGTAGATAACGGATTTATAAATCCAGAAAATAGTTATAAACGAAGCGTCTCGACCTTTCAAAGGATGAATTTTTTTCGTAAATTCTTATGGAGAGGATTAATTGATCGTGTGCCTAAAGATCTTTCAGGTCACGTAATAGATAATGCCGTAGCTTCACAATTGTTGAATTCTTTTGATGATAGAGATTCCATCTCGTGGGTTGGGCATTCAACGTTCTTAGTTAGGCTGGGTGGTGTGAATATACTGACAGATCCCGTCTTCTCGCAGCGGGTTTCACCTTTCTCATTTCTAGGACCTCGCAGAAAAGTTTCGCTGGGACTAGAAATTTCTGACCTACCCAGTATAGATGTAGTGATCGTGTCCCATGCACACTATGACCACCTTGACACAAAGACGTTAGACCTACTGCCAAATAAAAGTGGTATTACAGTGATCGTACCGCTTGGTCTAGGGAAGTATTTCACTAAACGTGATTATGGGAAAGTCTACGAAGTTGATTGGTATGATAATGTCCAGGTTGGAGAGTTGAGTGTTACCGCTTATCCAGCGATCCATTGGTCTAATAGGACACCATTTGACGTAAACAAATCTTTATGGATGTCATATGGGTTCAGCCTAGGAGGCGTATCTATTTTTCATACAGGTGATACGGGAGTTCACAACCAGGTATTCAAAGATATAGGGTCCCATATGTTAAAAAAATATGGCGGTTGTGACATTGGCTTAATGAGCATAGGTGCTTACGATCCGAGGGAGTTTATGAGAGGTGCTCACATGGATCCTGAAGAAGGTTTTGAAGTCGGTAAACAGGTTGGTTGTAAGAAAATGATTCCGATGCACTGGGGTACCTTCAAGCTTTCTTTCGAACCTTTTTACGAACCGCGTGACCGCTTTGTGTCGGCGGCGGGTTCTATGGCTCGTGTCTTAAAAATCGGTGAAACGATTCCAATCAGTAAGTCATTCGATTACTAAAAAAATTGATTTGTAATTAAGGTTTTTTGACGCTATAGGTTAATATAGAAGGGCTATGTCGCCGCAGAAATCTAACATATGAGTACAGGGGAATCGAAATGCAGTGGAATGTTTATTTGGCGGGGGAGATCCATACTGATTGGAGAACTCAAATTATTACTGAGTCAGAAGGTTTGGGTTTGCCGATATTTTTCACAAGTGCTGTTACCGATCACGAGGCTAGTGATTCAGCGGGCGATGTCTTAGGGGAAGAAGTAGATCAGTTTTGGAGAGACCATAAATCATCTCGAGTAAACGGAATACGTACAAGAAAATTACTAGAAGAGTGTGATATCGCAGTCATCCGTTTTGGTGATAAATATAAACAGTGGAATGCTGCGTTTGAAGCAGGTTATTGCGCAGCATTAGGTAAGAGTTATATTACATTGCATGAAGACAGCATAATTCATCCATTAAAAGAGGTAGACGCCGCGTCTATGGCTTGGGCCTCGACACCGGTTAAAGTAGTAGAAATTTTGAAATATGTTTGTCTGAAATAGTGCGTTATGATTTAGTCCTTTAATAAACAAATAAATATCTGAGGGGCACGAATATGAAGCCTGTGTGTTTAGTGATTGGAGCCGGTGCCGGAATCGGCGGTAATGTGGCGAAACGATTTGCGAGAGAAGGCTATCACGCGTGTCTTTGCCGCAGAAGTGATGCACAAGGTCTTGAAGAGATGGTGACCTCTATACGAGATAATGGTGGATTGGCGACTGGTTTTATATTAAACGCAGTAGAACCCAACAGCATTGAAGACCGGGTAGCTCATATTGAGGCGAATATCGGTCCGATTGATACAGTTATTTATAACCTGGGTGCGCAAATTGGTAGTGTGCCATTGTCAAATCTCAGCTATAAACAGTTTGAGATGGGTTGGAAATTAGGCACTTTTGGACTATTTCGTTTGGCATCGACTTTATTCCCGTTGATGGAAGCAAGGGGGAAGGGCACTCTGTTGGTGACGTCAGCTACTGCTGCTGTTCGAGGTAACAGTGGACAACATTCGCATGCTGCTGCTATGGGTGGTAGAAGAATGCTATGCCAAACATTGAATGCAGAATTTTCATCTAAAGGGATTCACGTCGTGCATATTTTAATTGATGGAGCTGTAGACGCTCCGGATACTCTAGGTAAGATGTTAGGACCTGAAGAATTTCAGAATCTAAGGGAGACCCAGGGTTTAGAGCACGATGGCTTACTTTTACCAGAAAAAATTTCTGATACTTATTTCCATTTAGCCCAGCAACATCGCTCGGCTTGGACTCACGAACTAGATCTCAGAGCTTACTCAGATATGGCTTGGTGGAATAACAAAACTATGCTTGATTGATTTATAGTTAAAAACGATTTCATCGGTAGGTTTCGTCAGCTATTTAAATATTTTACTTGGGGAGAGTAATTAAATGTTGGATGATAGCGAATTGTTTACTGACTCCGGTCGAGGGTTTCAGAGCTCAGTTTTTGTTAACCCTCTATTGGAAAAAATTTCCTCCCAGTCATCTCTCGCAGACCGGACTCGGTCGATTGACGAGTCGCTGATTAGGGAACTAAAAGACAATGATATTATGCGTATTTCTGCTAGTGTGGAACTTGGAGGTTTAGGCGAATCGGTTGTTAGTATAGCGAATGAGCTGCGAGCTATCGCTCCAAGATGTACCTCTACTGCTTGGTGTATGTGGAATCATTTGTGTACTTTTCATCATTTTGCAGGCTTATTTGGTCCTAAAAATAAAAATTTTCTCAGGCAGATTGTTACGAATAAAGAGTGGGTATGTTTTCCCGCAGGTGCATCGTCTAAAATTATTGGCTCTAAAACTGATAAAGGTATTAGGTTAAAAGGAGTAGCTGCGTTTGGCTCAGGTTCTCGCTATTCTGAGTGGGCGGGAGTTGTTTTTAATGAAGATTGGTCTGAGGATCAGACGCCTTGCTTTTCAATGGTAGACTTGCGAAAGTCATCTGTGCGCGTGGAGCATACATGGGAGGCAATGAGTGTCAGGGCTTCTTCGACTGATCATATTTACTACGATGCGACGTTGATTCCTGAAGACCGTGTAGTCCCGTGGCCGCTTAGGCATCGCGAGAATCTTAGAGATCCTGAATATCCGGTGATTAATGATAGGTATCGTGAAGATTGGGTTGGTTTGTCAGTTGTTTGGCTCGGAGCAATGGCGACCGGGTTAGTTGAAGTTTCTCTTAACGAGGTTGCAGCCAGCATCAAAGAGAGGATTGCAATCTTTGGGACCAAGATGGTCGATAAGCCTACGATACATACTAATCTTGGTCGAGCACGTGCTTTAGTAAATGCAGCTACAGACACCGTGTACGCCGCTATGATTGAAACCGATACTCGTATAACTGAAAATGTTTTTCCTAAGGAAGGCGATTACTTTCGTCAGACTTCCTCTGGAATGCAGGCGGTGTTGCTCTGCGAGGAAGCTATGAAGCTGATTCTTCGAGTTTCAGGTGGCAATGGACTTCGCGAAGGTACAGATTTCGAGCGTCGCTATCGTGATTTCCAAGCATTTCCGCTTCATATAAACGGTCACACTGATAGGATCACTGAGCAATTAGGTCGGATATCACTTGGGCTCGAGTCCCAAAATGTTTTTTAGTCCGTATAAATTCTGTTACGAAGAACGCGCGGACTCTAGTGGTCAGCACTCACCAGTATTCGGATAACTGGCTTAGTGAGATAACTCTGTGGAATCCGGATCGTGTATTGAAAAAATCTTTTTTACCGTCTCGATAACAGTCCAAGTTGCCACTTCGCCTTTCCGCGTGTAAAAGGTATCTCCAGCGGCATAGTTGTGTACTTTACCATCCTCGCAGATTAGTTCGATTTTCCCGTGTAACAGCGTGCAAATCTCATCGCCCGGATAAGTGTATTCAAATTTTCCTGGTGTGCATTCCCAAACGCCTATCATCGTTCTCATACCGAAATTTCCAACATCGAATCTTCCTGAGTGGATTGGATCGCCTTCTAGCACAGTTATGAATGGCAGTTCTTTCATAGGCGGCCAGAGGACAAGCCCACCTTCCTCTTTTAATTCTGTATAATCTAGCATTCTAAAATTCTCCCCAGATTTTTACCGCAATTACAATATCCATACTAATTGAATGCGATAAATTCAGGCAAGAGATTTATGTCTAGGTCATGCTTTGTCGGATCGGAGAGGGAAATTGGAATTAATTAAAAAACCGATATTAGCGATAATAATAATGTCTATCCTATGGGGCTACGGTTGGACCTCTCTCAAAGTTGGTTTGCTCGATGCGCCACCATTTCGGCTGACTGCCTTACGACTCACATTTAGTGCCATGTTTCTACTTTTATTGTTACCTCTTACCGGACGTTCATTTATACCATCCAGACTAAAAGAGTTGTTTTTATTAGGTTTTGTGCACACATCACTATTGTTTTGCCTATCGACATGGGCTGTTTCACAGGGGAGTGCAGGACGAGTAGCATTCATGGTTTATACAATGCCTTTTTTCACGATACTTTTCGCACGAATATTCCTTAGCGAGATGATCGAAAGACTTCAATGGGTAGCTATCGTTGCTGCGGCGTTCGGTTTAGTATTGATAGTTCAACCCTGGGGATTTTATGGGAACCATTTGAGCAATGTATTGTCGGTAGGAGCAGGGATAGTATGGGCACTCGGCGCGATAATGGTGAAGCGTCTTCAGGAACGAGAGCCTATGGACTTATTGTCTATGACTGCTTGGCAGATGACTTTAGGGTGTATCCCACTTATTGCTTTGTCATTTCTTGTGCCAGAAGAGGCGATTATTTGGTCAACACGTTTCGTAGGGAACCTTATTTTTATTGCCATAGGAGTGACAGGGCTCGGTTCAATGCTATGGATGTATGCGCTGAGCAATTTAAAAGCTGGGATCGCAGGCTTGGCAACTTTAGCCGCTCCTCCTATTGCGATGATAAGCTCGGCGTTATACTTTCAGGAGCATCCGAATGTTGCTGAGTGGTTCGGTATGTTTTTTATTTTAATGGCCTTGATGACGCTAAGTTTCGGTTCGCAAAAACTACCCGACAAGACGAATTAAAATCCTCGTTGTTCCACACGCACGTTTTTTAAAGACACAAAGTATCGCTATCAGCTGTTAAAAATATCGCAGCTTTTTATTTGTTTGACTTTGTCGCTGAGTATTCATCTCGAAAATTCTAGCAGTTCGTGTTGTGTTCCCGCTTTGCCGTCAAGAACATGACTGAGATACTCTTCGTAAGTATCCATCCACATACCTGCACCTTTTTCTCTATCTTTGGCGATATCTGTTTTCGTGGTTTTCATATACCAGTTATTACAGCGTAGCCACACTTTTCCTTCAGATGAGGAATTACAGAGATTAGTCCATTCTATAACAGCGTCTTTTCGGGGTTCTACGCAAGAATAGCCATTTTCACGCATTCCAACGACTAATTCGGCAATATATTTTGCTTGCTGTTCGCATAACAACGTAACGTTCGTTACTGGGTTCAGACTTTGCGGACCTACCATCATGTAAAAGTTGGGCATTTCATCGACATGGATACCCCAGAGTGAATTGGGTTTAGTCATTTGGAACCGATTATTTTCGTTGGCTCCAAATTTGGTCGCTAGTGCAATATTGTTGCGCCCAATAATAGGAAATGGAATAAAATTGCTATCAAACCCTGTGGCATAAATAATGACATCCAACTCAAAGTGTTCGCCTCGTGCAATTTTTAAACCAGTTTCATCGACGCTAACTACACCCCCATCATCGTGCACCAGTGTCACGTTAGCCTTATTAAACGAGGTATAGTAATCGTCAATGAAGAGGACTCGCTTGCACCAAAAAGGATAGTCTGGCGTGAGTAACTTAGCGACGTCCGGGTCATTAACATCGTTGCGAATGCCTTCAGCAAGTTCTTTACATACGGCTTGATTTTGTTTTTCATCGTGCAATACATCGAAATCGATGAATTGTTCTCCCGGTGGATATTCGCCCTTGCCCATCGCCTTACGGAGTAGCTCCCCGTAACCACCTGCTTGGAACTGACTTCTAACATCATCGGGAGTCAGTTCATCTTCTCGTGGGAGAGCCCAAGTTGGTGTCCTCTGGAAAACATGCAGACTTTCTACTCGATCAGCTATGGATGTAATGACTTGTGCAGCCGATGCGCCTGTTCCGATAATACCGACTCTTTTCCCTGACAGGTCGGCACTTTTATCCCACTGAGCGGTGTGGAAACTCTCTCCATTAAAGGATTCCATACCTCCAAATTCTGGTAAACGTGGACTCGAAAGTGGTCCATTAGCACTAACGAAGTGCTTACACGTGACGACCTCAATGTCGTCTCCGGATTCAGTATCCACAGTTGTTATTTGCCAGATTCTTTTATCGTCACCTAAATGTTTGGCCTCGATTACTTTCCGGGAAAACCGAATACAGTCCCTGATACCCACATGATCTGTTAGAAGTTCCGCGTACGCAGATATTTCAGGTTGGCTGACATATTTTTTTGTTGGAATAAACCCCGTTTGATCTAGTAGCGGCAGGTATGCATAAGAAGGAACATCGCATGCAGCGCCAGGATATGAACCGACTCCCCCGTTAGCCCAGACTCCGCCCACGGAGGGAGTCATTTCGAAAACTCTTATACTATCTATTCCAGATTTTTTAAGATAGTTGGTACACAGTAATCCCGAAAATCCTGCACCGACTACGACCACTTCGAAATTAGCAGATGCTTCATTCACGCTTTAATCCCCTTGTTAGTAATTATATTTTTTGTTCTGTAATTTTTATAGCGTAATTTATCTTACCCAAAGTGTGTTTCTAGTTTCAAGCATTCTAAATTAGTATTCACTGTGCGAAAAACAATAGCTTAAGACTTCATTATTAGCGCTTCACCACACTAAAAGTATTGTCGCTATCAAATTTTAGCTTTAAGAATCGATTATGTGCTGCTAAAAGACCTTGTAGAGGTGCATTTAGGAGTCTTTTAACGGCAAGGCACATATCAACATTCTGTGAAATTCTGATCGGTTTTTTAACGCAAATACTTGTTTTGTCTCTACTCCATTGATCGCCTGATCCAGAAAAGAAGAACTCGAGCAATTGCATAAAGCTCTCTTCATCGTCACCTTTTAAACCAGCGCCTGTTGCAACATCGTCGTAACATTGCATCCCGATTTGTAGAGCACATAACTCTCCAAGTCTCAAAGCCTCCTTTTCGCCCAAAAGTTCTATGAATATAGGCAATGCATTTCGAATATATTCCATTGCATAATTCCTATACGCCTTAGACCGTCTGATCTCTGGCCATGAGTCTTGATCAAGAACTGGTAATGCTTGCGGATCAATATACGGGCATGATTCGTCTGATGAAAATCGGAGGCGTTCGTCCTCGGCCAGGACCTTATCATATTCTAAATAGTAGCCTTCTAAGCCAGGTTGACCCCCAACGGTAGTTTTAGTACAGACAAAGCCGAGGTTTGGATTTTCTAAAGACACGCCATTATGAGCATGCCATCCTCTCATCATTTGTTCATTAACTATACTGGGTATCGCGCAGATAGCAGTTCCTGCCCAAATCCATCGTGGAGGAGGGTAGCGTATCCACGCTTTTTTATCGGACACTTTGAGGTATTCTACTTTTACGCCGCCGAGTTGGTTGGAAAAATAATGATACTGAGCTGCAGCAACTGCATCTGGTAAGCCAGTGAGACTTAGTTTTTCTAAGCCAGGCAGAAAATTTTTATGATGTTGATACCGGAAAAGTTTAAATATAAACTTTGCCGCGATTTCGCTTCCTTTATGCGTGATCAAACTTAAGACTAATCCTGTGAGCCAGCTATGATAGAAATCAGCAACGGCCAGAGTCGCATTGGGTGAGTCAATTTTCATGATGGCGTAAAGATACACGTCCTTGGTGTGAGTTTCATCTTTTCAGCAATTGTATAGGGATGCCAGAGAGATTTTTTCTGCGTCATTGTGCTTACGTTTCGGTATGATCTAGTTTTTGAGCATTCAGCCTGTTCTATTCTACACGACTACGAAAATATGATGCTTCAACATTTTTGGTTGACTTTGCTCACCCGAGGAGTTTTTATGGAAGTATCAGACTTTTCAGTTGAGGGTGATTAGCCAGTCTGAAATCAGGATTATATTTAATAGGTTCGTAAATTACACATCAAGCTCTGTCGAGGAAGAAAAGAAAATGAATTTATCAGGCCATAGATATTTAGTTGATACTGCTTGGTTAGCGCAGCATCTAAACGATGAGCGTTTAGTCGTAGTAGAAGCGACGTCACTACTTCCAAATTATTTTGAAGAGTCGGTAGCTACTGAGGGAATTAAAACAGAAAGCGGTAGGGAAGCGTTTGACCAAGACCATATCCCGGGGAGTACTTACATAGGTATTTTAGAGGAGATCTCTGATCCTCAAGGTGGTCGGTTTATGTATGGGTTACCTTCGGCAACACGTTTTTCTGAGGTTATGTCGCAAAATGGTATCGGCGTCGATAGCGCGGTAGTCATTTATGATCGTTCTATGAATATGTGGGCGGCTCGCCTTTGGTGGATGCTACGTGTTTTTGGATTCAACAATGCGGCTGTACTTGATGGAGGTTATACGAAATGGGTACAAGAGGGTCGGCCGACTAATAGGGAAATTGTCAGGCGCAGTCCCGCTAATTTCATTGCTAAATTCCAATCGGGTTTGGTCGCCGATCGTGATCAAGTTTTAGGCGCTATTGAGAAGGAAGGCTCCTGCCTCATTAACGCGTTACTTTCGGATGAATTCGAAGGAAAGCCACCGCAAAGGTATAAGCGCCTGGGAAGGATTCCATCAAGTGTAAGTGTCCCTTTCAACGAAACAGTTGATCTAGACTCGCAAGTGTATATTGACGATAAAAATGCGAGGTCTGTATTCGAACAAGCGGGCGCTTCTGCAGCAGAAGAAGTGATTTGCTATTGTGGAGGTGGGATAGCCGCTTGTAGCACAGCTCTTTTGCTTGCGCGACTGGGGTACGACGGAGTATCCGTCTACGACGGATCTATGAATGAATGGGCGGGAGACATGTCTCTACCGATTGAAAGTGGTACAGACTCTCTACTATCTTGAGGGCATGGACGCAGTTGCTTTTCCGGACGCTGATAGTTCCCCGTCCTGGTTTTTGGCCTCTAGTTCGAAGTCTACAAGGAATTCGCCTTTCTCTTCCCTTTTGTGAACGACTTTACCCTCAATTGTGAGTAGATCACCTTCGGGATTATGGCGTCTTATTTCGGAGTAAAGGTGAGTAAGAGTTGCGTTGTCTCCTATCCAATTAGTGATAGCGTGTGACAACCAAGAGCATCTTTCGGGGCCATAGTCATAGGCACCAGGTGCTCCAACCTTTTTTGCGAATTCCTCTTCCCAGTGAACTCTTTCAGGGCAATCTGGTATTCCAAATTTGTTCTTGATTCCCGTCGCAGGATGACGCATTTGCATCTGCCAAGCTAATTTATTCGCACGAATATAAAGTCCACCCCAGCCTTGGGCGTAACATATAAATCCTGTAACAGTCATAGGACCTTTAGCTAACACTGGAAGTTCTTCTCCGACTTTAATATCCTCAAAATATCTTGGTTCAGCACCACGTATGCGTTCAGCAGCGTATAGGCTCGCATGACGTTGTAGTTCTTCTTCGGAGTACTTTCGAACTTCTCGTCCTTTAAGCTTATCGTATTTAGTGCCTGTTTCTCTCGCTAAATCGCGGTCAGTTCGAAAACACCATGAGTCTCCATCGGCCAGTTTATCGCCGTTTTGATTAAAAAAATCGACATGATAGATTTGCTGAATAGATCTTCCGGCGAAAGTAGTCTCATGCTCCACAAGATCCTTCAGATACGCTTCGGTAGAGATTTCCGTATTTCGTGCAATTGGTTTCAGCCAATTGAAATCGGCCCCAGCCCACATGGCGTGAATACCTGGTAAGCCTCCAACGTAGCCGCTAATAATTCTACTACAAGCGAATACAAAGGATGGCGGGGCTATAATATCGCCATAAATTGTTGTTTGAGCGTAATCGGGATCGCACCACAAAGGGTTGTCGTCGCCAATTCCATGTGCATAGTGTCGAATATTATCCCTAGTAGCTTCATAGCACCATGGCTCTAAAGTTCTTTCTATTTTTACGCCTATTCTTTTTCGAAGGTCATCTAACGCGGACTCGGTAATCCCTAGAAACTCTCGTGTGAATTGTTCGCTCATAATTTACGTTGCCTATTTCTATTAGTAAAAAATTTTATACAAGTAACATTCTTCAGCTGTTACCCATCCAATTTAGCTAGATCTCGCAAGGCCTTCCTATTGACTTTCCCTGCAGGAGTTTTCGGAAGTGTTTTTATGAAATGTATTTCTCTCGGATATTCGTGTTTAGATAATTTTTCTTTCATGTACGCCTTAATTGTATCTTTTTGCGTTGGGGCATCAGCGTTTAAAACGAGATAAGCCCGCGCCACCTGACCTCGTACGCTATCCGCAACACCAATCACCGCAGCCTCTCCTACAGAGGGATGGGTAAGCAAAGTATTTTCAATTTCCACCGCACTCATTGTCCAACCTGCAGATATGATGACGTCGTCCGAGCGGCCTGCGTGAAAAAAATAGCCCTCATTATCTTTATACCCAAAATCTTTTACTCTGAACCACGAATTCTTTCGTTTTACAGATATTTCTCCAATTTCATCTATTTTAGCCAAAGAATTTTTACTATTTAATATAGCGACCTCATTTCCCGGCGCCGGTTTGCCCAAAGCACCTGGTTTCACTGTATGCCCTTTAATGCCGGGATAATCGACTATTATGACGCCCACTTCGGTTGTACCATACATGCTGGCGGGTGCCGTGCCGAAGGAACGTTTGATCCAGTCGAAGGTGTTGGTATCAAGGGGTTCTCCAGTGAACGAACACTTGCTAAGATTTATCGTGTAGTCATCTCGATAGCCAGAATTACGCAACATCCTGTAAACGGTAGCGGCAGCTGCAAAGTTATTCACTTTCAATTGCTCTAGAGCTGCATACACCATTTTAGGATCAAATTGGCCCGCGTACGATACGATATGAACACCTAATGCTAATGGCGCGATTGTTCCATGCCACAAGCCGTGCCCCCAAGCTGGAGAAGAAGGGCAGAAATAAGTATCCCCTGGTACCAGCCCTGTCCCGTATAGGGCGGCTATCATAAGCGTCACAACTGAGCGTTGCGTATGTTTGACCGCCTCGGGAAGTTCTCTAGTAGTACCGGAGGTATATTGGAATACGGATAAGTCGCTCGCTTTAGTGCTGGACGAGTACTCTTCAGGATGAGTTTTCAAAGATTCTAGAAAAAATCTATCTGCGCGGAGCACGGGAATATTAGGAAACTGTGCTTTAATCGAACCAAGATGTTTGTCGGCCACGATGATCGAGGGCGTACAGTCTCTTATTCTTAAGGCGAGAGCATCTGGACCAAAAAGTGTAAACATTGGAACCGCGATTGCCCCACGCTTAATGGCGCCGAAAAGTGAAGTATAAAACGCTTTCCCTGGCTCTAGAATTATGGCAACTCGTTCTCCGCGTTTGATGCCGGATTTTTCTAATTGATGGGCGAATTGACTGGTACTTATTATAAGCTCATCGTAATCGAGGTGCTCGATATCACCGCTGTCGTGTTTTACGCTGATCGCGCGACCTTTTCCAGAGTGCCTATCCAAGCATTCATGGGCTAAATTCATATGGTCTCTTGTCCCGTCGAATAAGTCCCACAGCAGATCGCTAGAAAACTCGCTTTGGATTAAATCGTAGTTATCAAGTTCTAGTAAGCGTGTCATAACAACTTTCCCACCATCAAAGCGACCCTTGATTCTGCATATGAGGTACTGACGCTAGTCGTTGCGTTGAAGAAATTCGTGACACTGAGCTATGGCGTCGTCCCGAAATTTTCCATCTTTCCAAGATTCGATTAGCTTAGCATTTTGGGCCGTTTCATAAAGCATTAGTGACGTGGAACGAGGGTGATATAGGTCGTCTCCCATCAGCACCAGTAGAGGTGTTTTACATTTGCTGATAAAAGACTCGTCCACATTAAAAAGAATCTTATTTCCGCCATACATGTTTTCACGAAAACTTATCCACGACTCTCTGCTTACATTAGGCATCTTAGACTTCAGTTCGTTAGCCCAGTCGTCAAACATGTTGTAAAATGCGTCTCTATTGTTATCTAGGCCTATAGACTGAAACAACGTCGCAGATAGCACTCTATCTGGCGCCACTTCGATTAGACCTAAACAATATGGACCACCTATGCACATTCCTGCAACGTGGAAGCGCGGAATCCTTAAATAGTCCATTAAACCAAGTTGATCTGCGGTGTAAGTATGCCAACTGTCTGTGCTAGAAACCTCCGCAGTCGAAGAGCCGGCGTTACGCTGATCCATCGCTATTATTCGATAACGACCTCTGAGTTGCTCACGAGGGTCCCAAGGTGTACCTTTCCAAAAGCTTAGCGCAGACTTCATGCCACCAGGGGCGATAAGAAGAACCGCAGGAAGGTCTTCACCTGAGTCTTCGTAGTAAATTGAGGTATTTTTATCACGATAGATAGCCATGTTATGTACCTAAGACATTAAAAACTTATCAGACATATTATCAGACATAAAAACACCTAAAAAGAGAGCATTTTGTCAACTGAATCTATCCAAAACATGGTTTTCTAGTTACTATTTATTGGATTCGGTTTACTCGACGTAGGTTTTAAGGATAAAAAGGCAGTGTTATGAAAGTATATTTTGCACCGCAGTCGCGCGCAGTTCGAACAGTTTGGTTGTTAGAAGAAATCGGAATGACTTACGAGCTAGTAAGGTTCTCACTCGGACAAAAAGAGATGCGTAGTCCAGAGTACACAAGAGTTAACCCTAATGGGCGCGTACCAACGGTAGTTGACGGTGATGTTACTATTACTGAAAGTACCGCCATTGCCCAATACTTGGGAGCGAAATACGCTCCCGAGCTTACGCCTGATTCGGATGCGGATAATTTTGCTACATATTTGCAATGGCTTAATTACGCTGAAGGTATGATTATGCCTCCGATAAATAACTATGTCGTAGAGACGATTCTTCTCCCTCCAGAAAGACGAAATGAAGAAATTGCTGAACGATCGTTAAAACTCTTAAATAGAACGCTGAGTGCAGTTGAGGGACACATGGAGGATAAAGAGTATATAGCAGGCAGTTTTACCGTCGCTGATACAATTACTGGCCATGCGGTTGTAATGTCGCGCCGTCTGGGCGCTGACTTCAGCGAACGTCCGAATTTGACAGCATATGCTGATCGTCTCGAATCTCGGGACGCGTTCAAAACGGCAGAGGCGGTTTAGAATTGAAAAGTCAGATAATTAAGAAGTTTTTGGGTAGATCATGAATGCGGGCGAAGATACCCTGGATGCGATCGTAATAGGTGCCGGTTTTGCAGGACTTTACACAGCCTTCAAATTGCGAGAGATGGGACTTCGGTTTTGTGCTTTTGAGCAAGGCGATGATGTAGGGGGTACTTGGTATTGGAATCGTTATCCCGGTGCTGGCTCTGACTCAGAGTCTTGGGTTTATTCTTTTAGTTTCTCTGATGAACTGGAACAGGATTGGAAGTGGAGTTCACGCTTTCCTCGGCAACCGGAAATATTAAGTTATCTCCAACATGTGGCTGAGCGCTTTGATCTTAGATCGTGCTTCCAATTTAATACCCGTGTACAAAAGGCTGAGTATGACGAAACAGAGAACTTCTGGATAGTAGAGACTGATAGTGGCAAGCTATCGCGAGCTAGGTATTTAATAACAGCGGTAGGTTGTTTGTCGGCAGCCCAACTGCCACAAATTACTGGTCGAGATACTTTCGAGGGTAATGCATACCATACTGGTCAATGGCCTCACGAGAAAGTGAAGTTTAAAGGTCAAAAAGTAGGTGTTATTGGAACCGGGTCATCTGGTATTCAGGCTATTCCTGTCATAGCGAAAGAAGCCGCTCATTTGACCGTATTTCAGAGGACAGCAAACTATAGTGTGCCTGCTCGTAACTATGATCTCTCGGATGATCAGGCTAGGTCGATTAAAAAAGATATAAAGGAAATAAGAGAATTCTGTCGCTGGTCGACGATCGGGCAAAATTATGATTTTAGAGAAGGAGAGGCTCTAGAGCTTCCGAAAGAGCAACTAGAAAGACAGTTTGAGGTAGATTGGGAAAAAGGGGGATTCCAGTGGATGTTTGGCAGTTACTCTGATCTGGTTTTCAATAAAAAGGCGAACGAGTTGGCGTCCAGCTTTGTTAAAAAGAAAATACGCGAGACTGTTAAAAACCCTCTTTTATCTGAGAAGTTAGTGCCGCAGGACCATGCCATTGGAACAAAACGCTTACCCTTGGATATTGGGTATTTTGAGACTTTTAATCGTGATAACGTTAGCCTGGTCGATTTAAAAGATACCCCGATAGAGTCCATAACGCCGGCTGGTGTCAGAACATCAGATAAGTTATACGAGTTAGATAGTTTGGTGTTTGCTACTGGGTTTGACGCATTGACGGGCCCGTTAACTCGAATAGGTATAAGAGGTAAAAGCGGATTACTGCTTAAAGATAAATGGAAGACTGGGCCACGTACTTATCTGGGAGTTGGAGTACCAGGGTTTCCAAATATGTTCATGATCACTGGGCCCGGCAGTCCATCAGTCCTGGGTAATATGCCTACTTCAATTGAGCAGCACGTTGATTGGATCTGCGATTGTATAGGGTATATGAGAGCTAACCGACTAATTTCGATTGAGGCTGAAACTCAGGCTGAGGCGCATTGGTCCGACCACATTAAAGAGCTATCGGAAAAAACGTTATTCCCTTCTACTAATTCGTGGTACATGGGATCGAACATTCCCGGCAAACCAAAAGTATTTCTTCCTTATGCTGGAGGCTTTGGGACCTATCGGAAACTATGTAACGATATTGCGGAGCGAGAGTATGAGGGATTTCGTTTCACGTAGACTCGAAACAGATAACGATCAGAAGGCTATTAAGAGCAATAAAAAACAGTCATTACTTAAATATCTTTGGTGCATGATCATGGGAATTGTTAATTTTTAAAATCGAACAGAAGTTAGGAGTGCAGATGTTTATTTGTCCTCTACTTTTGATAATTGATCAGTATTGAATTTTACACGATGCCTCGGTCCACGACCGAGCGCTAGTTCTGGCACCATGAGATCGAATTTTTCAGCGGGTTTTTCAGGGTCAGAAAAGTAACCTAAACCATAAGTTCCTTGGGTATAACCAACTAGTTCTTGCAATTCCTCATCTAAGTTTTTCGCTATGTGAGGCGGGCAAGATAGGTACTGGTTTTCTTGTTGGCGGAGCCATGCGAGGCAGTATGTAAGGTTCAAACCTACCCGAGGATCTTTCGATTTGTTTTGGCCCCCGCCATGGAGAACTGTACCAGTGTAAAGTAGGACTGAGCCTCGCGACATTTCCGCCTGCACGATTTGACCTGATTTAGCTTCCTCATCCCATGGCCAATTTTGAGAGCCTGGTACGATTCTCGTGGCGCCATTTTCAGCAGTAAAGTCTGTGATAGCCCATAGCGTGTTGAATTGGGGTTCGATTGCTTTTGGGATATGAGTACCCCAAGCAAATCGATCGCGGTGCATTAATTGCGCCTCTTCATCGGGATAAATAGTGGTCGCCTGAGATAGGTGTAGAGTAATTTTTTCAGTGTAAGGGCTAAGAAACGCTTTTGCGAGCCCTAAGACTCGGTCGTCCATCACAAAACCATGGCTACTGGGCATACGCGCGATCAGGGCTCCTGTTCGTCTTGTTTTATGGCCAGTAAAATCATCTCTGCCATAGGGAGTAGTGGCTAGATACGGCTCGAGCTCCGTAACAAAATTATCTAGATTATTTCTTGATGCGGCATCAACGAGTATCGCACCCCCGTCTTTTTTGATAGCGTAGAGGACGTCTTTTAATGCAGCGTTAGATTTGAAGTACTGAAGTGACATATTAGTTTACGAGAATGGTTTTTGTTTTAACAATGACGTATATCTCCTATTAACAAAACTGACATAAGCTGGTAGAGGAGTCAATTTATTAGTGGCTGGGATCAGTATCTAGAAGAAAATCGCTATTTTACTAACAAGCTGGTAACTACGCTGAATAGGGCAAATCTTATGGACAGTATAAGTCACTGTATAGCAGAAATCAGGTTCTACTGAATTTCAAACATAACTTCATTTCGTCGCATCAGAGGCAATGTCCACGGCGGATTGTAAAAAGCATATTTGGCCGTGTCTGTTACTGATATGTTGTTAGTCTTAATGAATTCTAAAAGTAATTTTTCATGCTTAGCTAAATTCTCATCGGAGCTTGTTCCAGGAAATTGGATGGTTATGAATCGTTTAGTTGGAACCTTTTTGAGTTTAATCTCGATGTTTTTAGGTTTGGGAAGCTCTTCCATGCTGTGTTCTGAAGGCATCACGAAACTGACCAGCCAGGAGTTGCTACCTAGTTGCTGTTGGACGGGAGCTGTCATCGCGATTTTCTTACCCACCGGCCGTTGAATGGTCGCGGTCGTATCGATATTGTCCCGTGTGATATTGTTACCGAAAATATAATCAGCCAGCAGTTGAAATCCATCGCTGATAGCGTTTTTACGTTTGCCGACCACTTCTACTTCTGCAATGATCATAGGGCTGAACTCTCTAATTTCAATTTTCCCCTTAGACTGAATAACTTTATAACTAGGCGTTTCTACATTGCTCATGATTGGTCCCGCAGCGAGTGCTCCAATAAGTATTATTCCAACAATCAAAATGAGAATTTTTCGTCTACCTTTCATATTTCATCCGCTTTGACGACAACGCTTGTTGTTTTTACAGTTATTATTAGTGACCGGACTCACCACTGTTGAGACGATTTTTATTCCTTACTACGATAGCGGTTATTGCTAGAAGCAGCCAAGATACCATGATGGTCACACCGCCTACAGGGGTTGCATATAGAAGTCTGGGGATATCAAACGATACGGCTAGATAGATACTAAAACTAAACAACATGGTGCCGATGATAAATAAAATACCGCTCCATCGAAGCGTTGGCACAGTTGCGAGCGTCCCTTTTTGCAGCATAACAAAGCCTAGAGTGATGATCACAGCCGAATGAACTTGGTTGTAACGCACAGCAGTCATTAGAAAGCGAAAATTCTCGGCACTAACTACCTCACGCAACCCGTGTTCGGCATACGCTCCAAACGCAACCGAGACGAATCCCAATAGCGCACCCAAAATCAATATCACAACTTACTCCTGCGTTATTTCAAGTAGCCAGTATTATAATTTTTTAAAATGCTGACTAATCGTTTAAAACCCAATATCTGATACGTATTATTCTGATAATGAGCTCAAAGCTGTGGTAATTTATGAGTCACTATGCGATCTGAGATGATTTTCCGATTCAGAATTCAACCGCCACTTGTATTCTATGGATTTGATTTTCAGTGAAATGGCGGAGAGAGAGGGATTCGAACCCTCGATGGGCGATAAAACCCATACTCCCTTAGCAGGGGAGCGCCTTCAGCCACTCGGCCACCTCTCCAGAAAAATTAAGTGTGTAGTATATCAGTTTAGAAAATGTGCGTCGCTAATCGCTGAACTTTTCAGCGCAGGGTTTGAGGGACGCCTCCTTTACTATTATCGCGTGATTAATTGCACGTTCAGAACGTGGGTCACCAGCCACCCGAGTATGTAGCATGAGCCTCTCCTCTTGTGAAGGATAAGGCAAAGCCCGATGTAGGACACATCGGTTGTCCCAAACTACTAGGTCGCCTGGTTTCCATGTGTGGCGTAACGTTGTACCTTTTTTACAAGTTATATCTATTAACTTCGCCACGCACTCTGCTGTTTTCTTTTCGGACAGGCCCTGAATAATGTGAACGTGGCGCCCAATGAATAGTGCAGGTATTTTAGTTTCGGGATGGATTTTTATAAGCGGGTGCAGCGGAGCGTCACTGTCATTGAAGCCATATCCCGCTCCCAGTTTAACGGTGTGTCCTATTTTTGCCTGCGAGTGGAAGTAGGAGTGATATGCACTGAGATGCTTGATTTTCTTTTGTGTGGAAGCGTTCAAGGCTTCATATCCTGCACGCATATCAGCCCATTCTGTCTCCCCACCTGTGATAGGTACAATTCTTGCGGACAAAATAGATGCTTTGGCTGTTAGTGGCATATAAGAGCTATCTGTATGCCAACCTTCGTTTCCTTTAAGTAGCCTCATCCATTCTGAGTCTGGCTCGTAGATCTCACCACTCGGTGCCTTATTGGTTAAGGGTATTGTTTTAAGGTTGTCCACTAGGTTTTCAATTTTTCCGAACCGAGTAGAGAACTCTTCCTGCTCTTCTTGTGTTAGGTGTTGCTCTGGAAAAATCAAGACGGCGTATTTCAGAAACGCTTCATGTACTTCAATCCAATCTTTTTCAGATAGCGCGTTTAATTTTATTCCGCGGATTGTTGCCCCCAGACTTACGTTCGATTCCTCTATCTCAGTGGTCAAAATTATTCTGTCATCGCTGCCAATAGTAGGCTGGCAATTACTCCTATTCGCTCGAAATGATAGCTATCTTCCATGAGCCCAGTAGATAAAAAAGAGAGCGTGAGTTCTCGTTCGGGATCGACGGTAAACCCGGTCGAGCCTGCACCAAAGCCTCCGAAAGTTCTAGCGGAGTTCATTACGCTAAATAGACCTGGTAGGTTGCCTTCGCCTCTCATAAAAAAACCTACCCCAAGGCTGGCGGGATACAGTAGCCAATTTCGAGTTCCTCCCCACATGTCAAAAAGTATATTTCTCATTTCTCCAGTATGGTTGCGAGTACAAAAATCCAACATCGCGGGAGATAACACACGGACTCCATCTAACTCACCGCCACGCCGTAACATTTCCGAAAAACGGTGCACGTCGTGCGCAGTTGTAAAGCAACCTGCACCTGGCAGTTCGCAACCCGGTGACGCTAAAAGTGCACCTATTCCTTCTACCGCTTCTGGAGGAAGCAGGGCGGGAATATCTTTATAAGATACTTTTACAGGACACACTCTTTCCATCAGGTCATCCCTTGGGCCTAAGCTCGTGTTTATCATACCCAGTGGCTGAAAGATTTCATCAGATAACATTTGAGCATAGCTACGACCATTGCCGGCAGCCCGCAAGCATAAAGCCGCAATAATGCTGTGACCTAATAGGATAGCGTAGTTCACGCGCTCGCCCGGTTGGTTTTCTAACGGCAAGCCGCATGCAAATTCCAAGAGTTTTTCGATATTTGCAAGTACTTCAGGGGCAACTGGGGGTACCGCTGACATGATCCCACTGGTATGGGTAAGGAGATGATATAAATTTACTTTTTCTTTACCTAAAGTTGCAAATTCGGGTATGAGTTCGGCAACCGGCGCATGCAGTTTTAAAAGCCCTTTTTCGACGAGAGATAGGGCAAGAACATTAGTGAACTGCTTGGCAACGGACATAGTAACGAAAACTGAGTCAGAGGTTAGCATTTCGCCATTCTCTTTATGGGCATAGCCTTCCACTATATCTAGAACTACCTTTCCCTTTCTCGCGGCAATCATGGAAACTCCATGACAAGCTCCGTGCTCTATATCACTTACAATTTTTTCTCTCACTCGTTGAAGTCTATTGTCGTCAAATCCGAGTGCTTTAATTTCGTCGTTACTCGCAACTTGTATCGCTTTTGGTGTACTTGCTGACATTATTTATCCCCTTCGAAGTTTGCTCATATGGTCGTTCGCGTGCGCCATGGTTTTAGTGCGTAAGGTGCATGTTTTGATTCAGGTTAGTCAATTATGACTTATTGTTTAAGAAATTCTAGTCTTCTCGAGATTCGCTAGGTGCTAACAAGAATTAGACTGCCGCAAAAGAATTTCTTGTATTAGGTTAAGTCGGTGTGTCAAAGTGATGATCGTCTGAAAGTGGCGCCTGAATTTAAAAATTTGATACGACATATTCTCTCAGGGAGGACAGTTGAGCTTTATGTTTGATACGACCCCAATTCTAGTTGGAGCCGGACAATACGTTGACCGCGGTGGCCCCGTACCTGACAAAAGTTTGTCCCCTGCTGATATTGCAGCCTTTGTTGCTGATGCAGCACTGAAGGACTGTAACGCGGCGCGGAGTGTCGGTGACATAATTGATGTTTTAGCTGTCGCCCGCTTGTTCGAACACTCTTTGAAAGATAGTGTGATGTGGCCTAACCCGTTCGGTTGCTCCGAAAATATGCCAGGTTCGGTAGCACAAAGGTTGGGAATAAAACCAGGTCGATTAATATACTCGGAAGTGGGTGGCGAGACACCCCAACGATTAGTTAACCAAATGGCCGAAGCAATTTATCGGAACGACATTCGTGGTGCTCTCATTACGGGAGCAGAAGCATTAGCTACCATTAAGAATGCGACGCGTGCAGGTATTGAATTCGATTGGGACGAGGAGGTCGCCGAGGATTTTGAGGATCTTTGGCCTGATAAGCCGATGAGCTCTGATTATGAAAATAGGCATGGAGTTAATGTCCCTATTCAGGTTTACGCGTTATTTGAGCAGGTTCGAAGGAATGAATTAGGATACAGTACGAAGGAATATCGGGAATCAGTGGGTAAGTTGTTTACCGCTTTTTCAGAAGTGGCAGAAGGTAATCCGTACGCGCAATTTCCGACTAGGCGTTCGGCTGACGAAATCTCTACTGTGTCTAGTGACAATTTCCTTTTGACGGAGCCGTATACTAAGTGGATGGTAGCGCAGGATGCAGTTAATCAAGGTGCGGCAATAGTCATGACGTCAGTTGGTATGGCACAGGAGTTGTCGATACCTGAGAGTAATTGGATTTATTTGACAGCATATGCGGACGCCGATGATCTTACGGTATCCGAAAGACCTAATTTGAGTGCGTCTCAAGCTCAGGGTGATGCTCTAAGTTACGTGGTAGACAGATCAAATTTACAACCTGAAAAAGTCGACTTGATGGATCTTTACAGTTGTTTTCCTATTGCCGTTACCAGTACCTGCGGACATCTCGGCATTACTCCGGGAACTCGACCACTTACGCTGACGGGAGGCTTGCCGTTTTTTGGTGGGCCGGGAAATAATTATAGTTTGCATGCAATAGCAGAAGTAGTTTGGCGGTTAAGAGGTAAAGCTACGGGAGATGCTTTAATTGTGGCTAATGGAGGATATTTATCAAAGCACTCTGTTGGGGCTTACTCCAAAACGATAAAGGGTCATTGGCTCCCCAGTGATTTTCGACCAGATCGAGGAAAAAATGCAAAAGTCTCATTAACCGAGTCGCCAAATGGCATGGGAGTTGTAGAGAGTTATTCGGCAATTTACCAAAAGAACAAGCGGTATGGGGGTTATATTATAGGTCGTTTGATCGAGACCGATCTCCGGTTTTTGGCAGTTGCATTGCCTAGCGACGCGAAGGCTTTGAATGTTTTATTTAGCGATAACCCCATTGGCAGCAAGGTCAGTGTAACTCACTGTGATGGAATCAACAGATTCACAGCCGCTTAGTTAGAGTTATGCGACACCTTCGATGTGAAATAGTTTGTTGTATATAGACCATTGATCATGCAGTTTAATTAATGACAACGTGTCTAAAAAAGTAGAGCCAAGATAATCGTCTCGTACCAGAGCGACTGCGGTATTTCCCGCAATATCAATACTAATAATATCTAGCCTAGCGACATCGCCATTTTCCTTCGCAGAGGGTTGGTTCCTTTCAACAAACTGACCGAACTCCTCGCGGCTCATTTCAACGAATTTTCCATCAAAAATTCCGGCAATAACTGCGTTGGGATGGAATGCAGCATCAACTTTGTTTTTAGAGGATTCGAACATACTGTCAAAGTATGTTCGAATCAGGGTGGTTATTGATGCTTCATCAGGCGAAACGCTCATTATATTTCAGATTACCCAGCCGGTGACTTGGAATAAAAGCCTTCAGTATTAGGTTGGCGAATTTTAGCCTTTGCGATGAGATCATCGCTCACATCAAACTTATACATTTGATCAGGACCTATACCTTCATCCTTAAGGCAATCAGCCATATCATCATCGGCTACGGTGAAGCCAGCCGCATCGTTAAATGCCCACTCATCCTCTAGGCATTGCCAACCAATGTCCGCAATTTGTTCCGATGTTATTTCCTCACCAAAAAATGGGGTAAAGAATTGTCGAGTTTCATCAATTGTAGGTCCGAGGAACATGCAGAACCCGGTCGAGTCACAAATTGCATTAACTATTTGAATTTCCTGGGAAGCGATTACTGCCTCATCACCACTAATTTTGGGGTCGATGACTAATCCGGCCGTATGATCCGCACCCATAGCACTACTAGCATAAGTTATGCCGGTAGCCTTTAAGGGACGAGGGTCCCAAGCAGGCATGGCTTGTCCTTTCGCTACTGGTATGCGGTGATGTTTTCTTTCTGTTCCAATTGCGAGCGCACCATGACCTATATTTTTTCCAAGCTCGCTCCCTGATGCGAGTTCTTTTCTAAGCAAGTCTTTAGCACCTTCCGCATCTCCCCAAGACATACCGCCTGAGTCCATATAAACAGCGATAGCTGCTCCAGTCTCGATGGTGTCTAGCCCTAACTCATCACACAATCTGTCGAGGTCTGCCACATCTTCCCAATTATTAATCGCGCAACAGGAGCCCAGAAGGGTGAGGGTCTCAAACTCTAAAGCGGATGTTAAATAATTTCCATCGGCATCATGTACTACGTTGGAGCATTGAACTATACAACCAGTCATACAGTTATGCATTTCGCCGCCTCTTGACTCGAAGGACTCGCGAATTCTTGCACCATCGAGTTTTTCAAATTCTGGGTTTCTTCCTTCAATTCGATTTTTGTAAGGAAAAGTATGGAGCATGTTAGCCGCAGGAACTACCGCGCTTGTGCCATATTTAAAATTGCTGTGTCTGCTAGAAAGGTAGTCTTTACTGAAATCTTTATTGTACTGAGCATAAGCTTTTCGGTCGACGGGTTTACGCGTAGCTTTCTTTCCAGGGTCGACCAACACCCATTTAAGGCATTTAGACCCCATAACAGCGCCTACTCCTCCACGCGCTGCTTGGCGAGCAGGTCGCCGATCTTTATCACTATCCGTGCAGGCGATAGACGCACCTTTGAGCATCATTTCCCCTGCCGGGCCAATTGAGATCACAGAGGCTTTGTCAGACTCCCCATCCAGTAATTTTTCGCAGCAGGCATAATTCCACATTCCTTTGTACTCGGTGGCATCAACTAATTCAGCACTGCCGTCAGAAACCCTAAGTCCCCAGAGTTTATCGCGATCAGCAGGTTGCCCCGTGACAATGACCGCGCGATATCCTATTTTCATGAGATCTTGCCCAGGATTTCCCCCAGCATTCGCTTCTTTAATTCCTCCAGTTAGTGGACTTTTACATCCCATCGAGATCCGACCAGAGGTGGGAGCAGATGTTCCACTCATGGTTCCTGGGGCAAAAACCAAGACATTCTCGGGGCCCAATGGGTCACATTTCGGGTTACACTCCTCTAGCATTACTTTAGCGGATAGCGCTCGACCGCCTAATAATTTCCATTCTTCGCGAAAGTCTTTAATGGTTACTTTCAGCGTACTCATATCTACGTGAATTGTTTTGTCGTTATCCCAAGCCTGGCCCATTTTAGATTGCTCCCAATTTTTGCCCATGCGATTGTTCGCATTACTACATTTTGTGATTTTAATGACACAAACTAACTTATCTGTGCACTTTAACGTACGCTAATACTTTAACTTCAATGAGTGCAATTGTATATATTTCGTTGAACTAGAATGATAAAGTCCGCATGTAATTAGTAATCTAGGATGGGGTGTGGCTATGAAGGCTGTATGGAATGGAAAAACACTTGCTGAGTCAACTGAAACGATAGTTATTGAGGGGAATCATTATTTTCCGCCTCAATCGATCGATAAGTCTGTCGTGGTAGCTAGTGAAACGATCAGTGTGTGTGGCTGGAAAGGTACTGCAAGCTATTGGAGCTTGAACGTTGGAGGAAAAATAAATACTGATGCAGTATGGTCTTATCAGACACCGAAAGAAGCTGCTAGTGAGATAAAAGGATATTTCGCATTTTGGAAAGGAGTCGATTTCGTTCCGTGACGCCTGCCATCGATGTGTTAACGGAGGCTGGTGTCGACTACAAGTTGCACTCCTACAGCCATGATCGCGCTAATCAATCTTTCGGTTTGGAGGCGGCGACTAAGTTAAAGGTTGACCCAGAGAGAGTATTTAAAACCTTGATCGCCGAGGCCGACGGACATATGTGTGTTGGAATAATACCAGTAAGTGCTCAATTGAACTTAAAGCGGCTTGCTAAGGCTTTTGGAAAAAAAAGATTGGCCATGGCAGATCCGAAACGAGTTGAGCGAGTTACGGGGTATGTAGTGGGAGGTATAAGCCCTTTAGGGCAGAAGAGGGAGCTGTCGGCGTTTATGGATACATCGTCGGAATTATTTAAAACAATTTTTGTTAGCGCCGGCAGACGTGGTCTCGATATTGAAATCAGGACGTCTGATTTACAAGGTTTAATAAAGGCGGAGCTGTGCCATCTAACTTGATTCGAGGTGCGATAGTATGAAGTTTGGGATCTCTCTGATTGTAAGAGGAGACGATGCAAATCCGGATACGTTACAGAAAATGGCTGAGTCAGCTGAGCGAGATAATTGGGATTGTCTTTGGGCGAGCGACCATCTAATCATGCCGGCTATGAAGACGTCGCGCTATCCGGGAAGAGAGGATGGACAACTTCCGGGACCTTGGAAAAATACCTACTATCAGCCTTTTAGCGTCCTCAATTTTTTGGCAAGTATTACTTCGACGGTCCGGTTAGGGATGAGTGTTCTGATATTACCCATGCGAAATCCCTTGGAGGTAGCAGCGCAAGTTGCGGAAATGGATCGGCTCAGCTCTGGGCGAGTCAATTTTGGTGTTGGTGTTGGTTGGTACAGAGAGGAGTTTGAGGCATTAGGCTTTGACTTTACAAATAGGGGTCGGAGAACCGACGACGGTTTAGAAATAATACGCAGGTTGTGGACGGAGCAACATGTTTCGGTTGACGGCCCATTTTATAGATTTACTGATGCTCAAATGGGTCCCAAGCCACAGCAAACTCGATTGCCGATCTATATTGGCGGAAATACGCCTCAAGCTCTTTGCCGGTTAGCTCGCTACGGCGATGTATGGCATCCTTTTAAGATCAGCCCGAAGCAATTGTCAGATTCAAGGGTCACTTTAGACGTGGAACTAAAAAAACAGGGAAGAAGTGTGATTGACTTCCCAATAGCGGTGAAGATTCCATTAGTTTTTCCAGATGGTGCGTCCACGAGAAGCAAAAAAGGTTCGCAGGAGGTTATTGATAGTTTAAGACGTTATCAAGATGCCGGTGCAACAGAATTCTGTTTTGATATATTAACGGAAACCTGTGGAGTCGCTTTAGATACTATGCGCCGATTCGTAGAGGAGGTTCGTCCTCATGTTTTGCCCTAGAATAATGTTTTACCAGTTCCCTGTTAAGACTAATAGGCCTGGTATCCAACATGTGAAAACTCCTACGCATATCGTGGCGTATGGTAGAAAAGTTCCAAAGTCTTTTTGATGTGCGCTAGATAAATAAAAGCCGAACCAGAGCGCGCCCCATATAATCCAGAAGGATCCGAATCTATAGTCGCCTCCGTTGAACGCAACAATTGAACAAGGGATTGCTGTGATGGCAACAAAAAAGCAGAACCAACCGAATCCACGCATATCTAAATCGAACCACATCGAAATTGCCACGTACAAATAGGTGAAAGTAAATAAGAAAAACGTGGCTACTGCGAAAAAATCTCCGAGCGTTTCTGCGCGGACTAGCATCAGTAGACTTACAAACAACCCTAGGCCACCAACCATGAAATTCAGAACCGCTGTCGACCTAGGCTCTATTTTACCCAAGCCTCCGACGCCATTTATTAACAGTACACAACCAACGTAAAGAAGCATTACTCCCAACATACTAATTACTCCCCGAGAAATTGTATTACTTTGTAAGTTAAATATAGTTGCGTCGTGACGCAAGCACAAGTTAAGTTAAGTTAAGTTATAAGGGGGCTCGATGAAATGAAACAATCTTTGTATGAGAGGCTTGGTGGCAGCGAAAATATTGCCCAAATAGCAAGTGATCTGACGGATCTTCATATTGTGAATCCTAGGATCGCCACTAGATATGCTAATTCAGATCCGGTTTTAGTGAAAAAACAGGTGTCTGCTTTTTTTATTGCGGGTACGGGTGGCCCAGATAATTACTCGGGTAAGGATATGATAGCCGCACATCGTGGAATGAATATCAATAATGATGAGTTTATGGCTGTTCTTGATGATGTAATGCAAGCCTTAGATATGAATGGTATTGGGCAAAGAGAAAAAGAAGAAGTTCTGTTTATTTTATACAGCTTGAAATCAGAGGTTGTTTATCTCTAGAACAAACTAGCCTCTTATTATTTTTTTTGCTCGAATTGCCAGGCGTGTTGGATAATTGTTTCAAGATCTGTGTAGCGTGGTTGCCAATCTAATACTTGTCTCGCTAACTTGGAGTCTGCGACTAGGATAGCAGGATCACCTTCGCGTCGATTTTCATAGACGACATCAAAGTTTTTACCAGTTACTTTTTTTACTGCGTCTATTACTTCCTCCACAGAAAA
>Ga0315331_10000172_pt1 | contig 40326 bp, 38 predicted proteins | sample M160m34915metaG_FD_203456 | JGI IMG/M metagenome (GOLD analysis project Ga0315331, IMG submission 203456) | Ammonia-oxidizing marine archaeal communities from Monterey Bay, California, United States - M1 60m 34915 | ecosystem: Environmental > Aquatic > Marine > Intertidal zone | place: USA...
CGAATCAGAGGACGCCGAGTGCGAAGACGAATCAGAGGATGCTGAGTACGAAGACGAATCAGAGGACGCTGAGTACGAAGACGAATCAGAGGACGCTGAATGCGAAGACGAATCAGACGGCGAGGTAGAAGTAGAGGGGGTAGGAGGCGACGAGATCGATTTTCCGGTGTCGGCCCATGGTGATGGTGCAATCGCTGCGGATGTTCTCGGGGATGTCTTAACAGATGAGCTTCAGCATTCAGCGACGCACGAGAGTGAGGCTGAACCAATTCAGCAAGGTTCAGACAGTGGTCAACGTTCCAGTCCAAATACTGGCGGTGAGGGTGAAGCACATGCGCAGTCTGTTGGCTCTGCTAAGCATTCTGAACTGCAGTTTCAGACTGTCGATTTGCCCGTCATGCACGGCGAACCGTTCGGAATGCGTCGCGCCGACAGGAATGGTTGCGAACTGCTGGATGCAATGGCAGGACGTAGTTCGGTGTTTGGCTTCGGTTGTACGCCAATTCGTGAATCGCTTGTATCTAGTCTCTCTGATTATTTGGGTGAAGGTAGTCGCTTCGCAGATGTTGAGGATGGTGGTGATTCAGCACTGTCAAGAAAGTTGCAGCGGGTGTTTGATGGTGCAAGTTGTGTGTCGGTGGAGTCGATGGCAATATTGCCTTCACCGGATCTGGCGGTGGAATATGCGTTGCAACTGACAAGACGATTTCGTTCAGAGAAGGCTTTTCGAACGATTGCACTAACTGGTAGTGACCATGGTCGCACCGGCATGTGTAGGACTGCTAGCGGGCAGTCGCAGTTGCATGAGGGGCTAGGCCCTATGATGGCAGGGTTCAGCCATCTGCCTGTGGGAGACTTGGATGCTTTGCGAGCTGCCATGGACGAGCAAACGGCCGGAGTACTCCTGTCGCCAATCGATCTGGGAAGTGGAGCAGTCGCTTGCGAGGCCGAGTATCTTGCCGGGGTGCGTGCTGCCTGTAATGAGCGTGGTGTCCTTTTGATCATGGATGAAACACAGCTTGTGTTTGGGGCAACTGGCAACCAGTTTTCGTTTTCTGCGATCGCTGAGATACAAGCTGATATCGTGATCACCTCAGCTGGACTGTTTGCCGGTTTGTCGGGTGGATTGGTTCTCGCCTCTCACCATGCTTCGACGCAGGTTGTGCGTGATCTAGAGCAATATCCTTTACTTGCTGCCGCCTTGATGGCCACCTTGGATGAAATGGAAGTGCATGGTTTGCCGGATCGTGTGCACAATTCGGCACAGGAATTGGCTGTTTTGATTGCAGAACAGTTGAGTGGCTTCGAGTTTGTGCGGGACATGAGAGTATCCGGCATGACGATTGGCATTGAATGTGATGTCAATTCGGTTGATGTCGTGGCCGCTGCGGCCGCCAATGGTCTGCGTGTCGAGGCAGCGGGTGACACGGCGATACTTATGCAGCCTCCGTTGCTGATCAGTGGGGAAGATCGGCAGCTTTTGTTGAAACGACTCAATGAAACAATGGAAGCCATTGAGCGGGAAACCGCCGAGCTTACGTTGTAGAATAAACCCATTCTGGATTTGGGATTGGAATACGGTATGCAACATTTATTAAGTCTATTTGATCTTTCTTCAGGGGATTTGCGTTCCCTGCTTGCCACCGCAAATGTTTTGAAAACAAGGCTGGTTGCTGGCGATCGTCCGCCAGTACTGGAGCGTCGTGTGCTTGCGCTATTATTTGAAAAGCCTAGTTTGCGTACGCGAGTCAGTTTCGAAACTGGTATCGCACAGTTGGGTGGTTCAAGCCTGTTTCTTGGGGATGATGTGGGCTGGGGTAAGCGTGAGTCGGCTTCAGACTTCACGCACGTGCTCGGCCAGTTCGTTGATGCCGTGGTTTGCCGCGCGAAATCGCACGCAAAAGTCGAGCAACTGGCAAGTTACAACTCGCTTCCAGTCATTAACGGTTTGACGGACTTGTGTCACCCATGCCAAGCTTTGGCTGATGTCATGACAGTTCATGGCGCCTTTGGGACGGTCACGGACAAACATCTGGTTTTTGTTGGTGATGGAAATAATGTGGCGCAATCACTCGCCCTGGTTTGCGCGATGTTGGATATGCGTTTCACACTTTCGTGTCCTGTTGAGTACGAGATGGACAAGGCATGGATGGAAAAAGTTTTTGAACAATATCCAAACGCCAGAATCAGCACGGTATCGGATGCCAGAACTGCAGTTGCCGATGCTGACGCCATTTACACCGATGTTTGGACCAGCATGGGGCAGGAAGCTGAAATGACAGAACGCCGAAAAGCGTTCTCTGATTTTCAAGTCAATAGCCAATTGATGTCGGCGGCACCGCAGCATGCTCGTGTCTTGCATTGTCTGCCCGCAGTTCGCGGCGAAGAAATCACGGATGATGTGATTGATAGCGACCAAAGCGATGTGATCGTGCAAGCAGGTAATCGAATGCATGCCCAGAAAGGGTTGCTCGTCTGGCTGCTTAATCGTCCATGGATTGAGCAAAACGTCACTGATGCTGCTTTTTAGTTATTTGTCCCCCAGAAAGATCTGTACGTATGCGTCCACATGACCAACTTCGCGATGTTGAAATACAACGTGGCTATCTTGATTCGAATCCTGCCAGCGTTCTTTATCGCTGTGGACGTACGATCGTTCTTTGTACCGCTTCGATCGAAGCATCCGTACCGCCCTGGCTCGAAGGAAAAGGAAAAGGTTGGGTTACAGCTGAGTACAATATGTTGCCTGGCAGCACGAGCCCGCGCAAACGACGTGATCGCGGCGGGAAAATTGATGGCAGGACCACAGAAATCCAGCGTTTGATCGGACGCAGTTTGCGTGCGATCATTGATCTGCAAAAGCTGGGTGAGCAAATGATTACCGTCGACTGTGATGTTCTGCAAGCAGACGGAGGGACTCGTACCGCATCTATCACCGGAGGCTTCATCGCACTTGCACAAGCAGTGTCCCAGTTGATGCCTGATTCGAAAATTGGTGACGGTCCGCTGACCGATTCAGTCGCTGCTGTCAGTTGCGGGTTGATCGGCGATGATGTCGTGCTGGATCTTGATTATCAACTCGATTCGGCGGCTGACGTGGACATGAATGTCATCATGACAGGCGGCGGCCGCTTTGTGGAAATCCAAGGCACCGGCGAAGAGGCAACTTTCGATGACCAGCAGTTAGCTGAGTTGCTGAGACTGGCAAAGCAGGGAATCAGTACATTGACCGAAAAACAGAGGCAGGCACTGCAGTAGACATTTGGCTGGTATCCCTGCTTCAGAAGGGAGTGCTGTGAACGGGTGCAATGTACTTTGAACTCCGCTGCTGGATACAGCGACAGCTGCGGAATGCCTCACTGGCGACCGTTACTGACGAGGATTTTCGTACCAGACAACATTGTTGCTGGCTCGCCCTGCTATTAGCAGATCAAGGTCACCATCCGCGTCAAGATCGACGGTGCGAATGTCATAGGCTTCCTGTTTTTTGCCGACGAGGTGGGAGCTGAAATTACCTTTGCCGTCATTTTCATACCACATGACGACTTGGTCTCCGTAGCCGCAGGTGGCGGCATCCATATCACCATCCGAATCCATGTCGACAGCTGCGAGGCAATGGGGTTCCTTCAGGTTGGCGTCAATGTCGTGGCATGTCCATTGAGGCGCCTCGAACCAAACCACGCCCTTGCCATGGCCGCGTGATGCGATGAAATCTAACCGGCCGTCCCCATTTACATCGGCTGGATGAATGTTGGTGGCTCCCGGTTGCTGGTCACTGATCAGGTGTTTTTTCCACACCTGCTGTGGTTGTTCTGGTGATTCCCACCACGCAAACCAGTCACCTGGCGATGTAGCCGTGGGACCACCTTTGGCTCCTGTGGCAGCATCGAGCCGTCCATCCTGGTTGACATCGCCAACTCCGATGTAATGAGTCAGCCCCGGTGCATCCTGTTTTGCGAGAACGTTGGGTTGCCATCGGGTGGCAGTCTTAGCTTGAGGGGGTGTCGAAAACCACACCAGTGACTCGGGGTAGGGCGCCGTGGGTTGAGCGCTGGTCGCCAGCAGATCGAGCTGTCCATCCTTGTCGATATCACCTCTCATCAATCCATGAATCCCGTGGACTGTATTGGCAATCAACCTCTTTTTCCAACGTTGCGATGCTCCTTTTTCAGGTTGTTCCAGCCAAGTGATCAATCCAGGGTTGTACCTTGCACCGATGTAGTCAAGATCACCATCACCATCGATGTCGAAACATTCGCTGTGAATATAGCCCCGATCTTCACTGTGGTCGTCAAGGACAATCTGTTGCCAATCAGGCGCGACAAACAACAGAGTGCTATTACCAACTTCTGCAATGACGTCCGGTAATCCGTCTCCGCTAAAGTCGCCTGCGATTGCAGTTAAGCTGCGTTTGCCTTCTTGCAGGACGTGCTTCTTCCAATGATCCTCTGCGTAAGAGACTGTTACCAGGCTGGTTAGAATGGAAACAGCAGTAAATACTCGGACTTTCATCGCAGGACCTTGGAGTGCGGATCAAACTCGCTCATGATGTGCGTTAACATTAATGCCTGGGTTTGCAGAATGCCACTGCTGACCGATTTTTGTTCTACCGGTGATCCGAGTTGAGTACTGATGGCAAAGCTGTATTTCTATTATTCATCGATGAACGCGGGGAAGTCCACGATTCTGCTGCAGTCCAGCTATAACTATCGTGAGCGGGGAATGCAAACTTTGATCCTTTCTCCTGAATTGGATGATCGGTTTCAAGTTGGAAAAGTGACATCTCGTATCGGGATCGAAGCCGACGCGTTGACCTTCACAATCAGTGACAATCTGTTGGCGATGGCGCTGCGTTTCAATGAAGAAGAGAAGATCGCGTGCATCTTGGTTGATGAGGCTCAGTTTCTTACAGAGTCTCAGGTTCGGCAACTCAGTGACCTGTGTGATGATCACAATATCCCGGTGCTCGCGTATGGGCTGCGTACGGATTTTCGCGGTGAGCTATTTGAGGGAAGTCAACATTTATTGGCATGGGCTGACAGCTTGGTTGAAGTCAAAACCATTTGTCACTGTGGAAGTAAGGCGACGATGGTGCTTCGAATCGATGCCGATGGGCGTGCGATTAAAGATGGACGGCAGGTGCAAATCGGCGGTAACGAACGCTATCTGTCGGTTTGTCGCCGTCACTTCAAAGCAGGTGTGCCCAGTGCCGATTCAGAGCCGCAAAGCAGCAGTTCCGACGATCTGCTCTTTTGAAATTTTGTAATGGATGATTCATTGCTTACGGCTGGCAACGAGCAGAGCATATCCCATCGAATATTTAGGTACGTGTGATGTTCGCTTCAGGCACGATGACTCGTTTTACTTAGGATTCGGATTCCAGCAGTCCAATGACCGCCCACGCTGTTCCCCAGTAATTTGATGTGGGTGTTGGCTTGTTGCGGGTTGTTTTTTTGGTGCCCGGTACCTTCCATGACCCGTCTGATGTTTGGCTGGTCGTCAGGAAGGTGACCGCTTTGGAAATCGCTGTTCTATTTTGATCGGCTTCATGGCGACTTAATGCATAAATGGCCATTCCGGTTGCCAAGGCATCGCTAGGGTCCGATGTTAGCCAACCCCAGCCGCCGTCAGGCTGCTGCTTTTCAAGCAGGGCGTCACAAAGAACGTCGGCATTCATTTCCTGCCGTTGCTTTGCCAGTAGCAAGTGTACAGCCAACCATTCGGTTGAAGCTGGGGCTGTGTCTTGGAGGGCTGCGAGAGCCTGTGGCTCTCGGTCGGCTTTTGTTTGATTGCTGTGAAGAGCTAGCAGGGTCCATGCCGTGGTGACCTGCGTTGTTTCCTCAAGTGAGCGTTTCTGGGCAGGAAGTTGTCCGCATGGTTTCCATTGCCCCTGCTCTTGTTGATTTTTGACGAGAGCCTCGGCAAACGTTTTCCTCCACGCCGTGGTGATGTGTCTTTCAGCAGTATCTGCTGAAGTGGAGGCTTTCTTGGGGGCGGCTTCAGACTGGGTAGGTATGCCAAGCAATAGCGCGTTGAGTGTATCAATGTTCGCCGCCAGCGTTGGGCCGACTTCCAAGTCTGGCTTCTGCGCCGGTTTGACAAAGTTGCGGGCCTCCGTTGACCATGCCGACCACTTTTTCAGCCGGGAGCGATTGATAGGATATCCCTGCGCATCGGCTGCAGACAGGCTCCACAGCATGAAAGGAACTTGGTGGCAAGAAACACATTGTCGCTTCTCAATCCATGCCTCTCCAGCACGCTCAAGATAGGGGAGAGCTCGCTCAACCGTTTTTTTGACGGCATGTGCTCCCTCAGATGCTGCCTTGGGTGTGGGTACAGAGTCTTTGGGGCTAGGTTCTTTGGACCTCTGTTTCTTGAACCCATAATTTTGGGGTTCAGAGCCTGTGTACTCAGGGCCGTCAGGATCATGGTCTGCTACCGCGATGGATTGACTCGTTGAAATCAACGAAACCACTAACATCGCGGTCAGCCTTACCAAGGCAGCAACGCGTTTTCGCATAACGGCGACCTACTCAGCAGCTGTTTCGACTTTGCCTTGTGGCTCGCCAAGTAGTTGCGCCAGCAGTCGATTCAGCTCTTGGCCGCGAGCACGAAGAGAAACCACTTTTCCTTCTTTGTCGACCAGGATCGCAGTTGGAATGCCGGAGACTCCATAGTACTGCACAAGTGGGTTGTTCCATCCCTGCTCGCCTTCTTTCTTGCTGAACAGGTTTGGCCAATCGAGGTTTTCCTGTGCAACGTACTTGTCGCAGGCATCCAGTGTGTTATCGAGATTGATGCCGACAATCGCGAAGCCCTGTTCGCCGTAAAGTGCAAGTTGCTCTTTCATGTTTGGAACCTCGGCTCGGCAAGGACCACACCAGCTGGCCCAGAAGTCCACAAGCACGGTCTTGCCACGGTAGGAAGCCCAGTCAAAGTTTTCGCCGGTCGTTGTGGTTCCTGTGATCTCCATTTCGTTGCCCATCAGGCGCATGCGACGTGCAGCTCCGCGGGTGTTTTCTGCGCGAGATTTGATCGCTTCGTCTTTCGATGCGAGCATCATGTCAGCAAGTTGATCGTAGAAAGAGGCGGCCAATTCAGCATTGGAGGACAATGAACGTGCCAGATTACTTCCAAGTGAGTAGCTTTCGCGATCGATGCCCTTGTCTCCAACCATCTTTTTGAACTCGCCGATAATTGCTTTCTGCTCGGCTTCTGTGCCCCGTCCGGCACTGGCAACTTTGCTTTTGAATGCTTCCATCTTGCCGAGACGAGCCAATGTCGGGTTGGAGCTTGTTTCCAGCTCTTTCATCAAGTTAGCCATTTTTGCCTTCATGGCAGGATTCATCTGACTCAAGAACGTAAGCGCGGCGACCTCCTCACGGATAGCGGCGACCTGCATTGGCTCAGGTACGTCTTTGAGCTTTCGGATGGCTTCGGCACCAGCGACAGCAGCGGTGGCTGCTTTCGTGACCGATTCCCTTGTCCGACCCCGGTTTTGCTTGGCGTTAGCGATGAACTTCATCAGTTCTTCTGCTGTGGCACCCTCAGGAACCGTAAATGGATCAGCTTTCTGCTCTGCTTGTGCGGGGGCCTGAGCACCAGCGGGAGCTTGTGCCATTGCCTGAGGTGCGAGTAGAAGGAAACCGATCAATCCGATGAAATTGACGAGAATCAAGTTGCGGTGCCGTTTGGGCTGGAGTGCCATTTTTTTTCTTTGGGCAGGAAGTTAGGTGGGGTCCGGCAGGAAAAGCATCCCGCCCGCGTACGACCGAAATTGAAGTTTAGCGGCCATTGCGGCGGGATACAAACCACCCGATCGAATCGCAGGCTTTTTTCATTGGAATTCCTGCTCATTCAGCCTCTGGTATCATGTCCCAAAAACTCGACTTTGGGCTCGGGAGGTTCGGTACCAAGGTAAACCGTCGTGGCACCCGCTAGTATGCGTGGGAAGTCAGATCATCCCCAGGGTGAGGAGTCGCCGTTGGAGGCATTCAGGTCACTGTTTCGTGCTCTGCCGAGTGCCATCAACTCCACCTTAATGAGCAAGACGGTTTCCGCTCGGCAGTAAGGCACGCTAACGCAACCGTCCAGCGGTCAGGGCATGGATGGTGCAAATCCGAGTCGAGTCAATTTATGGGGCTTGGGTGCTTTGCCCGCATCATGCCGTTGACACCATGTGCATCTCTGGCTTTGCGTCCTCTTTCGCTTTGAGTCTGCGGTTCCACAGAGTTGGGACGTGCCGATCAGCAGTTCTTGCCAGTCTTCGTTGTTTTGCCAGAAGCGGAGTTCCCAGAAGCGTAGATCGCTGGGTTCAGTGCCGGATCGTTGTACATTTTGAGTTGTCGATAGATTCGGTGCTGCTTCGCACCTGAAAATAGGTCGTCGAGCAGTTGCTGTAGCGACAGGGACAGGTCCCTTCGTTGTTGTTCGCACAAATGGATTCGCTGGCTGACTTCTTTACGGTGTTTTGAATCCACATTCGCGCGTTCTTGCTGTTCTCGATAGTGGTACAGGCGGAGGGCCATGATCGACAGTCGGTCGATCACACTTCCGGGAGACTCAGTATTGATGGGCGCGTCTTCAGCCCTTTCGATGTCAGCCTCATTGATGAGCTTTGATAGTTCATCATCGATCTTCTCGATCAGATCGTTCCGGCTCTGGTTCAGTTTGTCGATGTTGCGTTTGACACTTGCTATGTCCGCATCTGTGGCATCGGGACTTCGGCAGATGTCCTCTTGATGCCACAGTCGGTAGTTGCGCTCGTGCTGCTCGCAAATCAGCTCTTTGATTCCATGATGTGGATTATCAATGGGTTGCTGATGCCAGGCCACAACGCACTCCATTTGGAGTTGCGTGAGTTCTTTCGCTGAGGGGAATGAGCAGGAAGTCACGGTGGATCAGACTTCTTTTTCGTCAATCCAGTTCATCATGCGACGCAATCCGAGACCAATTTGCTCGACACCATGTAGGCGTTCCCGTCGTCGTGTAGCCTTGAAGAACGGGGCCCCTGCTCGATTCTCGGAAATCCATTTGCGGGCAAACTCACCGCACTGAATCTCGTTGAGGATTCGTTTCATCTCTGCTTTCGTTTCATCGGTGATGATTCGTGGGCCACTGACGTAGTCACCGTACTCAGCGGTGTTGCTGATGCTGTAACGCATATAACTAAGCCCACCTTCGTACAGCAGATCGACGATTAGCTTCAATTCGTGCATGCATTCGAAATAAGCCATTTCTGGCTGGTAACCTGCTTCGACGAGTGTTTCAAAGCCAGCTTTGACCAGTTCGCTGACACCGCCGCAGAGTACGACTTGCTCACCGAATAGGTCAGTTTCTGTTTCCTCGGCAAAGCTTGTTTCGATCACTCCACCGCGAGTTCCGCCGATGCCCTTGGCGTAGGCGAGGCCAATTTGTTTGGTGGATTCGGCAGCACCGTCACCCAATGCGATCAAGCAGGGGACTCCGCCGCCCTTTTCATATTCGCTGCGTACGAGGTGCCCCGGTCCTTTCGGTGCGACAAGCAAGGTGTCAATGCCAGTCGGTGCCTCGATTTGACCGAAATGAATATTGAAACCGTGCGAGCACATCAGAACATTTCCAGGCGAAAGGTTGTCTCTGATTTCGCTTCGGAAAATATCGCCCTGCACTTCATCCGGAAGCAGGATGTTGATGACATCAGCGGCCTTGGTTGCATCAGCCAGAGACATTGGTTCGAAACCGTGCGAGACAGCCAAGTCATAGTTTGCTGATCCTGCCCGCTGACCAATCACGACATTGCACCCACTGTCACGGAGGTTCTGTGCTTGAGCGTGACCTTGGGAACCATAGCCAAGAATGGCGACCGTTTTACCCTTCAAGTGGGAAAGGTCGGCATCGTTTTCGTAGTAGATCGTAGCAGCCATTTTTTTCTGTACTTTCAAAAAGGAGGGGCTTGTTTCTATGACGCAACCTGTTTCGCTTGATGGCAAACAGGCTGCAGTTCGGTTGGTTTGGTTTTCCGGTCAGCGATCACTCGTGACCGTGAATCAACGTTTCAGCAATCTCGTTGTTCGAGGGCACTGACCTCGATTGATTCCCTTTCGGGTGGGCACGGCAATGGAGTCTGCTGTGACCATGATTTTGGTCAGGAAGCAGCCCGGTTGTCGGACCGGATGCTGTCTTGCTGATCACTTGCACTGCGGACCATCGCGATGCGACCGGTACGGACTAGCTCACTGATTCCATAAGGACGCATGCGTTCGATGAAGGCCTGGACTTTATTCTCACGACCGCTGATCTCAACCATGATTTCTTCTGGTCCGACATCTACAATCTTGCCGCGGAAAATATCCACCAGTTCCCGAATTTCACTCCGGGTGTTGCCCGCAGGTGCTTTGACCTTCATTAAAAGCAGATCACGTTCCACGTAATCCTGACTGCTGACGTCAACAACCTGTACAACGGTAACGATTTTTTCCAATTGCTTACCGACTTGTTCCAAAACCGAGTCATCTCCGACAACGACAAACGTCATTCGTGACAGGTGAGCGTCTTCAGTTTCACCGACTGCCAAAGAGTCGATGTTGTAGCCACGCGAGGCGAGCATGCCAGAAATGTGGGCAAGGACCCCGGGCACATTCTGCACAAGTGCTGAGAGAACGTGTCGCTGGACGGTGTTGGGCATCGGAAAAGCCGAGATTTTGTAATGGTTTGGTTGGAATATCTGGTTGGCAGGCCAACTGCGAGGAAGCATCATAATTTTAGCGCTTAAATCCAGCAAGGGTAGCGATTTGCGACCACTGCAGGGCCCAGAGTAAAATAGGAACGCCAGAGGCGAGATTAGGACCTCTGCGTGCGTCATCAATGGGTGGTGAGTGCAAATAACCTGACTGCCCAAGCATGCCTGATTCCCCAGTTGAACGTCTGCTTTGTGCGGATTGTGGGGGCTGAACTGGACACGGGTGGCACAAAAGAGCGATGCTCATAGTTTGGGTATGATGGACACCGACACGGAAATCACGGTCAATGTTCGCGATGAACTGATCGATGAGTATCATCCTTGGATAATTAATGCCCTGAATCAGGATCCCGCGGGAAAGGTTGCCGGCGTGGATTTACGCCTCATCTGACTGCTGCAGTCATTGCTCTATTGAAAGAATCTTGCATGGCCTTTCGAATTGAATTACCGGCTTACCGAGGACCGCTCGATCTGCTGCTTTATCTGGTGCGCCGTCACGAAGTCAGTATTACTGAAATGTCACTCGCTGCTCTGGTCAATCAATATCTGGAGTACATCGACATTCTGAAAGAGCTGGATTTGGGTGATGTTGGCGAGTTCATCGATTTGGCCAGCACTCTGGTCGAGCTCAAGAGTCAGGCAGTATTGCCAAAGATTGTCGAAGATAACGCGGAAGAAGAAATTACAGACCCTCAGACTGAGTTGGTCGAGCGGTTATTACAGTACAAGGAAATCCGTGACGCTGCGGCGATTCTTGACGAAATGGGGTCGAAGTGGCAGCAACGCTATGAACGAATGTCCGATGATCTGCCAACGCGACGAGTGGATCCTGGTGACCAACCACTGGTTGATTTGGAAATCTGGGACCTCGTCAGCGCGTTTGGAAGAATCATGCGTGAGGCCGGAGGGCCACCTCAGGCGGAGGTGATCTATGATGACACCCCGATTCATGTGTACATGCAGCAGATTCATCATCGACTACATGATTCAGATCGTTTGCCTTTGATGGACTTCGTCGATGGAGGAATTCACAAGTCTTCTCTGATTGGCTGGTTTTTGGCAACGCTTGAATTAACGCGGCATCACGGGGCGGCGGTCGAGCAGGATGTGCACGGGGACATTTTTGTCGTCCGCACAGATGACTATTCCAGTAATCTTAATGTCAATGAAGTCGATAATTACGGCGCAGAAGAATTCGAAGCTTCCAATATGCCCGGCAGGCCTCGCTGATTGAATTCATCTGATTTTCTGCCTCCGTTGGTGTTTTTTTGTGTGCGCGTTTTCGATTCTGCAGCGATCGGGGGATTTCTGCGAATCAGAATAAATGGCTCCGCAATCTCCCGCACGTTTCCTTGGCGGGGTTCTTTCAGTAACATTCCGGACAGCGAATACAAATCTCTTGTGCCTGTAGTTCATCCATGGTCGAAAACGTTCCTTGTCTGAAGCACTCACACGATGGTCTTACCATCGAGGGCTATTCTCGCGCTGCCGTGCAGACTTGTTGGCGGGTCAATGAATTGAAACTGTTGTTCGATGTGGGGGTGCAGCCTTGGGATTTTATGGGCACGCCGAACCTTTTTATTTCACATGCCCATCTTGATCACATTGCCGCACTGCCTGCGTACGTTTCGCGACGTCGGATGATGAAAATGGATCCGCCTGTGATCTACTTGCCTGATTCGGCCGTCGATACAGCGTGGGATATGCTGCAGAATTTCAAGAGACTTGATCGAGGTTCAATGCCATGCGAATTGGTTGGTTTGCTGCCCGGGGACGAGACCGATATCAGCCGTGAATATGTGGTCACAGCTCTGCCGACCCGACATACCATTGATTCTGTCGGCTTTGTGGTCCACCATCGACGTCACAAACTCAAACCGGAGTTCCTCGATTTGAGTGGTCCAGAAATTCGAGACCTGAAAAAATCCGGCATTGAAGTGACCACGGAGATGCGTGTTCCCATTGTTGCCTACACTGGTGATACCAATCCGCGAGGCCTCGATGAGAATCCTGTGTTTTTTGACGCGAAAATTCTGATCAGTGAAATGACCTTTGTTGCGCCGGAGCATCGTAAGGAAAAAATCCACAAGCATGGTCACATGCACATCGATGATTACCGTCAACGTGCGGAACGGTTCAATAATGAACTCATTATCGCTGCCCATCTCAGCACGCGTTACAACGTTGCTCAGGTGAAACGGTTCGTGCAAAAAGCTTTGCCGGACGGTTTGGGTGGCCGACTGAAGCTCTGGTTGTGATGCGTTTGGCCATGGAATCTTGGCCCTTGCCTCGAGCGGCTTACATTCACGTGCCGTTTTGCCGTCACAAGTGCGGCTATTGCAACTTCAGTGTTGTGGCCGATCGAGACGACTTGATCGAACGCTATCTCAAGGCAATCAATCTGGAATTGTGTCGGTTGGATGCTCCAGCGATTGACACTCTGTTCATAGGTGGTGGAACTCCCACGCATTTTAATGCCGAGCAGTTGCAACGGTTTCTGCTTATCGTACGGGAACGTTTTCAATTGTCAGGAAGTTGCGAGTGGTCGATGGAAGCCAATCCAGAAGACATCACTCACGATAAAGTGGCGATGCTTTGCGATCATGGAGTAAATCGGATCAGTCTCGGAGTTCAGTCCTTCAATGTCGACAAGCTGAGGATGCTAGAGAGAGGGCATTCCCCTGAGAATGCGGTCAGTGCGGTGCAGGCGGTTGCGGATCTGATCGACAATGTTTCGATCGACCTGATCTTTGCTGCACCCGGTGAAACTTTCGCGGATTGGCAGCGTGATTTGGAGGTCGCTCGTGGTCTGCCAATAAAACACATTTCGACCTATGCGTTGACTTTTGAAAAAGGCACTTCGTTTTGGTCCAGGAGAGCTCGCGGTGACTTGTCTTCCGCGAGTGAAAGCTGCGAAATCGAAATGTATCAGGCTGCGCGACAGGAGTTGTGTGGTACAGGATTTCAGCATTACGAAATATCGAGTTTCGCATGTGAAGGCTCCCAATGTCAGCACAATTTGGCTTATTGGAATGGACGCGGCTGGTATGCGGTTGGCCCAGGAGCAGCCCGGTTTGTTGGCGGTCGGAGAGAAGTGAATCACAGGAGCACGACGACTTATTTGCGACGCATGGAGTCAGCGGAAAGTCCGACGGCTGAGCAGGAGACGATCACACGCGAACAGTATGCGCGAGAAAGAGCGGCGTTTGGTGTGAGGATGATTGATGGGATTGATCTTGATGTTCTGGAATCTGAAACGGGAGTTCCGCTTGCGGAGATCTGCCGTGACGCCATCTTTCAATCGGTCGGGGAAGGCCTTTTGTTGAAGCCGTCAACATCTCGCATCAGACTGTCTGAACGCGGTATCCTGTTTGCAGATACCGTTGCTTCACGTCTATTGGGCTAACTGCTTCAAGCGGTGCGCCACGTCTGCATGAGTCGGTGCCAAGTCTCGGGTTTCATGCGGATCGTCCTGCAAATCAAACAGCATTGCGGGTTGGCCAGGTTGCCGGATCCACTTCCAGTCGCCGTGCCGAACCGCTGCCCATGACTTTCGCTGAAGACTTTCGTGGCTTCCTGTTTTCCAAATCAAGGTTCTATTTGTTTCTTGGCTTCTTCCAAGAAGTGTGGGCAGCATCGATATGCCATCGGTGTGGTCTTGTTTCAAGTCGGCGAGTTCGGAAAAGGTCGCGTGAATGTCGATTGCTCCCCAAGGTTGGTCAGAGACAGCGCCCCTCTTGATTTTACCCGGCCACCTTGCAATGCAGGGGACTCGTATTCCGCCCTCAAATAGAGTTGCTTTTCCTCCCCGAAAAGGAAGATTAGAGCCTCCGTATTTCGGGTCGCCACCGTGATCTGTCATGAAAATTACGAGTGTATTTTCCTTCATGCCAAGTCGTTCTACTTCGTTCAGAATTTTGCCAATACTTTTGTCCATGCCAACTACTTTTGCTGCGAATGACTTGCGTAATGGATCTGTGATGTCCCTCACCTGTTTGAGGTCAGCAGGTTTGGGTTGCATGATGTTTTCGGTCGCTTGTTTCTCATCGTTCCAACCTTTTCCGAAATGAGGAGCGTTGTAGGCGACGTGAAGATACAGCGGATGATTTTTCGTTCGCGGTTGATTGAGGATTTGTATTGCTTCAGTTGTGATTACATCTGTCGCGTATCCGTCAGTCTCAACAAGCTTACGATTGCGATACCAATCTGGACGGTTTCCATACCTCAGCGTGAAAAAATCCACGCATCCGCCGGTATGCCCGAAAAAGGAGTCGAATCCGTGCTGTGTCGGCCAGAATTCTTTTGCCCCGTGCCCGAGATGCCACTTGCCTACCAAAGCCGTTTGGTAACCCGCTTTTTTAAGATGCTCTACATAGGTTGATTCGTGCTCTCGAATGCCACGTTGTTGATCACGGTCCTCTAAGAACATCAAGGCTCCCAGCAGATTGTCATGAGAACGATGCGGGTAGCGTCCAGTTAACATCCCATACCTCGAAGGAGTGCATATGCTGCTCGCGGCATAGAACTGCGTGAAACGCGTCCCCTCCTCCGCCATTCGGTCAATTTCAGGAGTTGGGATTTCACTTCCATAGCAACCGACGTCATGCATGCCTTGGTCGTCGCTGAAAATCACGATGATGTTGGGCAAGGCGTGATTGGATTTCGCGTGGCAGACAGGAGAGTCGTGTGGCGACAGTAATGGGGATTGGATGCAGAAAAGGAACAGTGCAGTCTGCCAGGTCCCGTTTCTGAGAGGCTTGTGAGGGAAAACGATGAAGTCGCGGAAGGGATTGGGCATTCGAATGTGCGTGTTGGGAGTTTCACGGTGCTGCTTGGTATAGGTTCAAGTTTTAACGATTGAATAGAAATATTCAACTTTTCGGTTTGCGTCGTCGATAACGATTGTGTTCACGCACGGTCAATCACGGGGGATTAATGATCATGTCTTTGGTACGTCGAATTGGGTTCGCATCGCTTTTTGCAGCCCTGATCAGTTTTACTGGCTGCTGCACGCGGCCCATGATTTGTCCCAATGGAGCCGGTGGGCCCTTTGCATTAGGCAGCACTTGTGCGGGATGTGATCAGTGCGATGGTTGCGGCGAGCTCTACGTGGATCCTTGGATCAATCATCCGGCAGAGCGATGCGATCCCTGCGATGGCTGTGGGAATTACAACGGGCAATCCTGCGGTAAATGCCGAACTGTATTCAGTGGGTTTCCTAGTTTGTGGGGTTATCGAACCACACCTGTTGGGTGCGACGGATGTGGGGATACGGGGTGTGCTGGCGGTTGCCATGAGGGACACTCTGGATGTGATTCCTGCGACGGCGGTTGCGCGGGATGCCAAGGCGAAACACTTAACGTTCAACCGATGGAAGTCCCGCAAGCAGATGGTCAGGTTTTGCGAATTGTGGAGCCAACTCCGGCGGGGAGAGTAATCGTGGCACAACCATCGGACTCGCGTTATCAGCCTCATCACTCACGTGAAATATTCCGTGACCGTCAGAATGTTGCCAACGGCAATGATGAGTCTTTTGAGTATTGAGCATGGTCCTCGATTTCAAGACACGACTAACCACGCTCTGCAAAATCGGGTCTTCGATTCTTTGAATCAACGTTCGGGCGTCTCTTGTCAGTCAGCACCTGTCGTTGCAAGTTAGAGGTCGCCTGAAGTTTTGGCTTCTGACTGCAATCGCTTCAGGAATTTAGGCACCTCCATGGAAGCTGGGCCACGGATCGTTTCTGTGAACACTTCTGACTGTGGCGTCGCATCGAGGTTGATTTCGACGCGACGACAATTCATTGGCGTTTGTTGCACGATACCTGCCGCGGGGTAGACGACAGCCGAGGTTCCTACCGCAAGAAACAGGTCGGCATTCTGAGCAGCCTCTTGAATCCTTTCCATTCCATGCGGCATCTCGCCAAACCAGACAACATTGGGTCTCAAGTTGCCGCGGCGTGATGGGGTATCCGGGTCTGGAGTGTTTGGCGTGAGATCTTCGTGCCATGAGATTACCCTGTCTGTCTCGGTGCATCTGGCTTCCATGAGTTGACCATGCATGGGCAAGACGTTTTGGCTGCCAGCAACGAAGTGCAAGTGGTCGACGTTTTGAGTGATCAGCAGAAACTCGTCATCGTGGTTTGCTTCGAATTTTGCTAACGCTAGGTGCGCGGCATTGGGGCGGACGTGTTCTTGGAGCAGATGCCGCCGCCGTGCATTGTAAAATTTGTGAACGAGCTCAGGATTCTGCTGAAATGCTGTGGGGGTCGCTACCTCCTCCACACGGTGCCCTTCCCAAAGTCCATCTGCGCCACGAAAAGTCGGGATGCCAGACTCTGCGGAGATGCCTGCGCCGGTCAGCACTACTACTTTCATGGCAAGAATGCTCCTTGAAAAAATCACACGGTCGCAAAAAAAGACGCTTTTCTTGGTTTGCGTTTTGTAGTGTAAAGTTTTCTGTGTCGACCCGCAGCTTGGCTAGGGCCGGTTTTTGATTGCATTTATTTCCTTGCGAAAATGTTTAAGAAAGTTTTGACCCGTTGAATTTCGTTTATTAGTATCTGCCCGCAGCGTCTGTGGTGTGTTGTGAAGCGTAAAACAAATTTCACGGAGGGAACGGTGCTATGCCTAAGCCCGTTGGAAGTGTGCCGGAGGCTGATCCGCTGTTCGTTGATCTGAATGTGGCCCGTGGGGAAATCTATGGGTATGCGCTCTGGAAGTTCGGCGAAGAGGGATGGCAGCTGGCGAAAGATTGTTCTCTCGCGGGAGCTGTTCCCGGTTTACCGCCGTCTGCGCTGGGGTTTTTCTCGGGCCAGATAAGAGCGACAGCGAGTGTGCCAGAATGAAGGTTCTTCGAAGTCGTTATGAGTCGAATCTGAACGTGGCAATTTGTGCCGCCGTTTGATGATGTCTGCCGTTGCGTGGATGACCAGGCAACTTTGACTGGCTGGTCTGGATGTTCGGTCGACACCGTCATCCTGACCCGTGAAGTCGAGTGCGGTTTCTGCTCAGTCAATCCATGGTCCCTTCTGACGACTCATTCCGTGTCCGGCTTCTTGTCGGGGTTTCGAATGACAGCAGTGGCATCATGTCGATGGGGACGCGGCTGCGGAGATACCCAAGGTGACGGCACAGGAATGTTTGTTTGGGGATACGGGCGGTCAGGGTTTAAAGTGATTCCAGATAACGCAACGTTTTTCTGCTGAATTCAAATATGTCCATGCCAACAATCCGTTCAAAGTCGGCAATCCTTTCACGGCGTTGGTAGGTTTGAGATGGCCGGCGGCCAGCAGTCTCGTTGCGGAGTTTCCCAAATGCCTTGGGGTGGCGTTCCGCGAGATAGAACATCAGGGCCCATGCGACGGCGTACGCCTCGTTGATCTGCTTTTCGTCTTTGAACATCATGTCATTGCTGACAAGGGTCTTGGCGGTCTGTACAAAACGTTCTGTATCAGTTGCCAAGCCCTTTTGACGCAGATACTGAAGGCTTTCCTGATTGACGCGATCAGCGAGTTGTGTGGCTCCTCTGGGGTCCGTCATTGCAGCTGGCTCAAACATCTGGCCGATACCTTCTGTGATCCAGCGTGGTGTGTCGTTGATCCGGCTATGTGCTCCTGAGTTGAATGCTGATTGGTGTGCTGCTTCGTGCCGGGCGGTTGCCATGACTGAACTGGTTCGCGTTCCGTCATGTGTCATTACGCGGTTGCTGTTGACGGAATACAGGCCTGCGACACGCCCTATATCGATGTCCAATCGGTCAAACTCGTGTCGCATACCCGATTCATCAGGAAAGACGATAGCGACCATGGGAAAGCTGCCACTGCGGATCTTGACACCACGTTTGGTCATGTAGCTGATAAAGGAGCGATGGGATTGCTCAAATAGTTTCGGCCACCGATCGCCCCGCCCTTGGGGTTGGACCACCAAGAAATTTTTAGTGGATAGAACTTCGTAATTAGGCCCAAATTCGCTTCGCAGTTGATTGCGTATCTCGGCGGCAGGAGCAGCGGCGAATGCTTCCTTCTCAAGCCGTTGCCAGTTTGATTCTGGAGACCTTGGGTCGAGTGAGTGGATCCAACCGTCACGGCAAAGGATGATTAGCTCATGGCAAGATCGACGAGTAAAATCCCTTTGCGGACTTTTCCGTAGGCAGAAAACTCAACCACTCCACTTGTTTGCGCATCACAAAACCGGCAAGAAAAAGTGATCAGGAGCAAAACCGCTGCTATCTGGCGAAAGGCGGAGTGGTTTGGCGGCATGGAAATGTATCTAGGAAAATGGACTTTGGTTCTACGGATACCCCTAGGCTAGGTTAAAATTCAGGGGCTCCGGGGAAGATCCCGGCTTACACTTCGATCCCTCGCTTTCTGGGTATTCTTCCATGCGAGTTGTTTGGTTCATGAGGACCGTAACGGCCATCCACACGCGACTTCAGCATTGTGTTTTGAGAATGGACTTCAAGCTAGCCCCGCTAGCAGTGGTCCTGTTCATTCAATTAACTGTTCCGCAGGCGTTGGTTACGCAGAGTCTCGCGCAGGACGCATCGCAGCAAGGCTCGCAGAAGAGTGATCCGGGCCGTAGCGAGGCAGACGCAGAGGAAGCAGACGCAGAGGAAGCAGATGCTGAATCCGAAGCTGCCCGCCGCGCGTTCAGGGCGGATGTGCTTGAATGGGTTGATGAGCTCGATTCACCAACCTTACGAGTGCGCAAGGATGCGGAGCGATCTTTAATCGCTTCAGGTCCCGCCGCGTTGGAATACTTGCCCTCAGAGGATGCTGTGATTTCGATTGAAAAGGCGGAACGGCTTGGGCGAGTTCGCAAGGCTTTGAAGGCTGAGCGTGCAAAGGCTGATGTGGATACAAAGTCGACTCGAATCAAACTCGATAAGGTAACGAACCTTGGTGATGCGTTGGCTGAGATCAGCCTTGCGAGCGGAATTCAGTTCGAACACGATGCCGACCCATCCATGCCTGTGAATCCCGTTGCCGCACCTCTCGCTTTTTGGCATGCGGTCGACATCGTGTTGGATCAGGCGAATCTTGATGTCAACTTTTATGGTGGTGACAGCGAAACTTTAAGATTGGATCCGCGGTCTGACAAACGACCTTCACGCGTTGATTCAGCTGCGTACGTCGGTGTTTATCGGCTCGAGCCAACTTCGGTGGCATCCCGTCGTAATCTGCGGCAGGCTGAGCTCAACAGCCTGAATGTTGCTGTTGAGGTCAGTTGGGAGCCCCGCTTGACTCCCATTGGTCTGACTGTTCCCGTTGGACAGATCTCCGGAAAGTTGGACGACGGCGCTGTTTTGAAGCCACAGGCATCAAGCCGGGATATCCCCATCGCAACCAATACAGCGTTAGCTTTCAGCGAAGTTTACTTTCCGCTGCAACTGCCTGCCGGAAGGCCCTCAAAAATCACTTCTTTGTCAGGGGTCATCAATGCACTGTTACCAGGTGAGAAAAAGTCATTTGAAATTCCATTGAATAAAGTGAACGGTAAACAGAAAATTGATGCGATGACGGTGCAATTGGAGTCGGTTCGTGTTGATGGTTCACTCACTGAAATCCGTGTTGCCGTTGAGCTTGATAATGCTGGACGCGCACTGGAAAGTCATTATTCCTGGATCCTTGAGAACAAAGCTTACGTCCGGCTGAAAGATGGGACGAAAGCAGAAGTGTTTGGTTTTGAACGCTATCGAGCCACCGAAACGGGTGTTGGTATGGCTTACCGTTTCGATCTTGGCGATGATGCAGATGAGTCGACATTTGTGTATCGGTCAGCCACCTCGATCGTTCCTAATGAAGTGTCATTCGTGATACAGGATATTCCACTGCCGTGAATAATTTTGTTGTGTTCCTATCGCTCGGTTGCATTTTGATGTTTTCTGCCGTGCCTTGTTTCGCCGCGGGGGATGACCTGGAGCCTGGGGATCCTATTGCGGCCATTGATGGCGAACCGGTGTTTTTTGGTGAATTGAATCTGGTGCTCACGGAACGTCTGCAAGCCAAAGATTTGCAGCGTGTTGGAGCAGAGGTCCGGCGGGCGACTGCGGCTCTGATCGTTCGGCGGCACTTGGCGATGAAGTCACTTGAGGCAAAGGGGGGCGCTACTCTGGAAGCGATGCTGAAACGTCAGATTGAAACGCTCGCATCAGACCTGAGACGTCGCGGCAGCAGCCTTCAGAAGCAGGCATCCGATCGGATGGCTGATGAAAATTCACTTGTAACGGACCTGCGTTGGAGACTGGCGTGGGGACAATACCTCAAAAGCCGTTTGAATGACGCGAATCTGAAGAAGTTCTTCAATCTTCATCGTGATCAGTATGCAGGTGGTCGCTGGGAGGTTTCTCAGATATTTGTCAAAGCTGATAAAAGTGATGCGGCTTCGTGGCGTACAACTCTCGCAAACGTTAAGGAATTGGCAGATCAGATTCGCGTCAGCGAAACCCCGGACCAGGCGTTTTACGATGCCGCGGTCGAGCATAGTGAGTCTGCATCAGCATCTGATGGTGGGAAAGTGGGCTGGGTTCAAAAGAATGGTGATTTGCCAGGTAGCTTGATGACGGCCATTCGAAAAATGAAGACCGGCGACGTCAGTGCTGCGATTCAGAGTCCGCTGGGGATCCACCTGGTGTTGCTGCATCAGGTTGAGGCAGGCAATCTGCAATTTGAAGACTTGACCGATCAATCCCAGTTGCGGCGTGACGCGGCCAATGCTTTGTTTGATGCACTACTGCGGGAAAGATCAGAGGCGCAAGTCAGTTGGTTGGTGCGTGACCTGAAGCCTCCCGCAAACGTCAAGATGATTCCGGAATGAGGAGGAAACGCCTGTCAGTGGACTGGGGATCGTTGAGCTGATGGGATCGTTGAGCTGATGGGATCGTTGAGCTGATGGAACATGACGTCGGAATGTAATGCGTAGGTGTGTACGAAATGGTCAGGGATTTTTTCCGCAAACGTTGGACGCCACTTATCCATGAGGGAGAACGGACTAGTGTTCTTCTTGCCACTGTTTGGCTGTTCTTTCTTCTGCTGGGATACTTTGTCATACGTCCAGTTCGTGAGACGCTTGGCAGTTTGGTTGATTCTGAGGATCTGAAACAGCTGTTTTACGCATCCTTCTTGACCATGTTGGCGGCTGTGCCTGCTTACGGTGTTCTTGTGAATTCACTGTCACGTCGGTGGCTGGTCCGCGTGGTTTATCAAGCCTTCGCACTTTGCCTCGTGGGTTTTTGGATTTTTCTTCGGAGTGATTCAGAGGTTGTTCAAGCATGGGCAGCTTGGGTCTTGTTTGTCTGGATAAGTTTTTTCGGCGTTTTTGCCACCACAGTGTTTTGGAGCGTTCTTGCTGACCTGTTTTCCAGTCGTCAGGCAAAACGCCTGTTCGGATTCATTGCAGCTGGCGGAACGGCAGGAGCCTTTGTTGGATCTTTACTCACTAGCCAGTTGGCTCAGCTGCTGACGAAGGATCAGTTCATGCTGTTGCCGATTGTTGTCATTGAATTGGGTCTGCTCTGTGCTTGGATGCTCGAGAAGCAAGTTGCAGTGCTGGCCCAGGCGGATCGTAAGTCGGGTGTGGTCGAAGTGGAAGCAACTGTTCCGCCTGCCCGGAGCGGTTGGTGGAATGCCGTGACCCACATTTTGCGGTCCCGTTACCTCCAGTTCATCTGCATCTTCATTTTTTTCGTGCAGTTTTGTGGCACACAGATGTACTTTCAACAGGCAGCGATCGTGAAAGCAGCTCTACCTGAGGAATCTGATCGGACGCAGCTGTTTGCAAATATTGATCTCGCGACTCAGGTACTAACGCTGGTGGCTCAGTTGTTTCTTTCGAGTTTCATCCTTCGGTTTGGTGGAGTTGCTGTTGCCCTTATGGTGCTGCCTGTGATCTATCTCGGTAGCTTCTCAACGCTCGCATACAATTCGAGTTTGCAGGTAATGGTCATAGCCGTCGTGATTGGCCGCGCAGCAGGTTACGGGATCACTGTGCCAGCTCGTGAAGTGCTTTTTACCGTGGTGAAGCGAGAAGATAAGTACAAGTCCAAAGGGTTTATCGATACGGTGGTACTGCGTGGCAGTGATGCTGCTTCGGCTTCCACTTTCACCGGTCTTGAAGGACTGGGCTTGAGAGCCCTTAACCTTTGCTTGATTCCGGTCGTGGTGATTTGGATTTTTGTGTCGTGGCGGTTGGGCCGTTTTCAGGAGGCGTTGGCAGGCACTCAGGAACCTGAGACAGAAGAATAGCGATGATGGCGGACAGGGGCTGGTGTTGGCAGTCTGCATTTTCCAGCGGCAACCAGACGCGATCAAGTGGATGGGCAGCGTAGAATGGCTGACGACGGATTTCAGACGACGTGCTGAAATGTCAAAATAAATTTCAGCTGACGTCGTTTGTGCAGGATTCCAAGTTTCTGGGTGACACTGGCCTAGAATTCGCTTGCAAGCAAGTCAAGCATGGCATTGGGGTGGCGATAGTTCACCATCCGGACATCGAGCCCGCTGTCCTTGTGCAGTCGCATGGCGCGTCCTATTGCATCGATGATCCACTCTGACTGATTGCCAAAAGCTCCTCCACCAATCATCGTTAAGAACACAATGTTGGAACCGTTGCTAGCCTTGTTGAGGACAGCAGCAGTCAATGTTGCTTCATAGGTTGCTTCAAGTATGAGTCGGGCAAAAGGTTCCCATGCTGATGCTGGTTCTGGAGAGTAAGAGACGGGGACAGCAGAGCAATAAACCTGAGACACGAGCCTTGCTGGCTGCGACTTCATGTTGGCGGGCGGGCTGGAGTTTTTTGCTGAATTTCCGAGGGTAACTTCTGTGTTCCACATGATTCCAACACGTAACTTGGAACGAAGTGAATCGATTGATTTGGCATCGAGTTTCGCTAGCTGTTCAGTAATGATGCTTAAGCCATCTTGGGAGGCGAAGGCGTATCCATTTTGCATTTGCCAAAGTTGTTGTGATTCATTGCCGAGTGATTTTCCAATGTCAGCCAGGCAGTCGACCTGGCAGTCTGCACTTTGTCCTGTTTGGTTCTTCACTGGAACCAGATAGTTGCGAAAGACCGTTCCCGCACCTGCCGCGATCGCACAGGCGGGACCTTGTGTGTAGTCGTGCTCATAGATTCCAACACCATTCTCAGGGACCACGTCTGGGGCAGCCATTTCAAGCAGGTTGAATTGTGATGCGACCTGGAACATTGCCCTCCGATTTTCTGGTGCCGCGTGGAAATTTTGAACATTGCCGACGACTTGAGTCAACGTCGTGCGTTCAGTTGATTCGCTTGCGATTTCAGCAGCACTGATTCTCAGTTCATTAAGTGTCGGAATCTCGAATGTCCCACACTCAAATGACTTGTTGTTGATGAGGGAGGTTAATCGCGTTCCCTCTAACGATAGATTTTTTCTGACCTGTGCCGGTGACTGCTCGGTGAATCCAAATAGATCTTCGAACCACATGTTTGTCCCTTCTGTGAATGAGAATCAGGTCTCACGAAAATAGGTTGGGTGACAAAGGCTGTCAGGTGTTGGCAAAGCTAAAATTGCAATGAACTCTTCAGAGTTGGGTCATCACCTTCGATGTACATGAGTGCCAGTAGCAGAAGGCCGGGGCCATCAGCAGAATCACATCGGTTCTCACCAGGGTGACTGCGAAACATTCCCATTTTGGGAACATACAGTTTTTCCATTGCCTCGTTCGCAATATCACGAGCGAGCATTCGATACTTGGGGTTCTTCATGACTTCGCTTGCGCGGACGAGAAAATGAATTGCTCTGCCGTAGTCGTCGGCATAGCCACCTTGCATTTTTTCTGCTGGAAGTTGCTGTTTGATAATGTTGACCCATCGAACTGTTGCTTGATGACTGGTTGGGTCTCCTGTCGCTTCGTGCAGCGATAAGCATGCTTCAGCCATTCTGAGGGGCGATTGGTGTGCTGGTTGATCCGCGTACGCAAAAATGCTGATTTGCGGCTGACTGGAGGCGGGTGGATCTTCAGGGCGATCCCCGGTTGCCAGTTCCTCGACAGGAAGTCCCGTCTTGCAATCAAGTTGCTGGTAGTAACTCTGTTGTTGGGCATCGAATCCAACGGAAAGCCATGTACGCAGTGCCTGCTCTGCAATTGTCTGAAATTCGGTTTCGCCAGTTGTTTTTGCTGCCCGGAATAAAACGTTTGCCCACACCCCAATTGTAATCGACGAGGTGTTGTTGATCTCGTTGGGAAGTTTGCATTCGGTGGGCACCAGACCAGTTCTTGGGTCGCGGCTGGCAATTCGCAACTGTGCTAAAGAGAGGGCCTGCTGGATCAGGAGTGTTTGCTGGGGAGTGTCTCGTTGCGCAAGCCAACACAGTGAGGCAATCACGGCCGCCTCACTTTCGATGTTCAGTTTGGGAGTTCCCATCCTTTCACTTTTCACGTGGGGCACTGACCCGTCTGCGGAGCTTTTACCTGTTCGAGAGTGGATGAATGCTTGTATCTGTTGTCTGGCAAGTTGCTTGTCTGCAGTCCATGTCGTTTCCCATGCCGGGGTATATGGGCTGCGGGCAGCAAGAGTTGCTGTGTTGTCGACCAACTGTTCAAGCTTGACGTCATAATAAAAGCGGGGGTCAAGGCATGAAGTTTGTTTCGAAGTGGAACATGCCGTCAAGAAACTGGTGATATAGGCCGAGGCCGCGTCACTGTAGCATTTGCAACCAGTGCGTTTGGATAGCTCGAATGCGGCCATGATCGTTGGCTGATCCCAATAGAGGTTAGCGCCTGGTGCAGACAGGAGGCTTCCCTTCCAACGTGGTGAGCTTGGTATCAGAGGGGCTGGCAGACCGTTGGTGCGTAGATCAATGGTGGACAGCCACATGGGAGTGGTTTGCGGGCCAAGCTGGTCCTGCGAGTGTTCCGTGACATAGTCCATGTGTGCCTCGACAGCATCCATGAATGCCGCTGACGCACCATCCTGTGCAATCGGAATGGGGATCGGAGGTTCCGCAGGTGGCAGATCTTGAGCGTGTGACCAAGCCCCGCAACAAATCATCAAGCAGACGATTTGTGATCTGAAGGCCACTTGAAACCACCCTCTTGCACAGCATGGCGTATCAGACCTGAAACCTGATACGGACCTAAGCTGGAGACGTGGCTGGCGTGGGTAGGCATGGAACATTCCCTCACTGTAGCGTTTGCGCACCTTGGCGTCTAAGCACCCCAGCATTTCTATGCCCAGGGAGAACGTCGAAGCAAACAGTGAAGCAGTGAAACAAGTCTCCCATCATTTTGGTTGGGTTTTACGCCATTGCTTCAAGCAGATGCCTTTAGTGAGCTGAGCTGAGTTAAAAGTGGATCGCAAAGTATGCGTTGGTGAGTTTCACGCTCGAAACACGACAAAGATTTTGGTTTGTTGGAGAAAATGATCTTGCATGACTTCGATGGAAAGTGCGATAGCCACTGACAACCGTAGATGTACCACCCGGACAATGCTGATTGGAACGGGTCGGGCTTGAGTGCCATAAGGAGAATGAATTCATGAAAACGACGGTAAGATTTGGTGCGATTGCAATCGCTTCACTCTCTCTCGTGATGTTTACCAGTTTAGGCAATGTACGTGCTGATGCGCCGGAAGAGTCTTCGGGATTCGGTCAGGCAGCCAGCGCGATGAATCCATTGAATTGGAAAATGCCACAACTCAAAATGCCCAACTTCAAAAGTTTGTTGCCCAGTAAAGCGGAACAGACTGAGATCAACGAGAAAAAAGATGGCTTGTTTGATCAGGTAGGGAAAACTGCTTCGAATAGTTGGTCAAAAACCAAGACTGCTTTGAGTCCCAAGAATCTTAATCCTGCGAGATTCTTTACCGCCTCTTCAAAGTCAGCGGTGAAAACAACTCCAGTGAAAGAGAAGAAGCCTGGATTCTGGAGTAAGCTACTCAGTCCATGGCCAGAAGAAGAGCCGGAGCAGACGACCGTAACCGACTTCCTTCGCCAGCCTCGTGTAGGACGCTAGATGTGTCCAATCCTGAAGCAACTGGTTGCGACGGTATGCGATGCATGTTTGCCAGGATTGTTGAAGTCACCGGCTCGGCAGAACGATCACTTCATACGTCTGCGGGGCACTCTCTGCAGAGTCACTTTGTAGAGAGTTTTGGTCGCTTCAGGCGAGCCATTTATCCGCGAGTTTTGATCTGACGGAAAAGCCTGCATCAGATCGTCGCTACGCAGTGGGAGTCCATTTCTTCCGGTATTCCCGCCGTATTTGGCTTTGAAGTTCTGGGTGTCCTTTGATTTGCATCGCCTCAGCGTCCCACTCTAAACGTGTGCTGGGGTTGCGCTGTGCAATCACGCCCAACAAGATCGTTTCGGTCATCGGACCTGCGAGCCCAAAGTTTGATTCGCTCTGCGCAATCTTCCCTTCGACTGCGTCGAACCATTCCTTGTAGTTGTCCTGGTCTCTAGCGCGCGGCAGGGTGGTTTCTGGCCACTCAAAGCCGTCGATCTTGCTGGATGTTTTAAGAACCCAATTGTTTCGGCTCCGGTTGAAGAAGAGCTTTCCCTGTTCACCGACGATAACACTGCCGTATTTTGAGAAATCCATGCCTTCGAGGATTTCTTCACTGGGATGGTTGTATTCGTTCCCGTTTTTTTCCAGTTGCCAATTTTCTCGATCGAATTTTGCGTCGACATAGCCGTCGTACCAGAAAAACTGGAAACCATCTTTGGCTGCATGCTGACTCGGTCCAAAGTCCCAAGTGATGATTGAGTTGATGGGGGGAGAGTACTCTGTCGCTCCATTTTGCTTCGCTGTAACGGCTTGCGGCGCCAACGCTGGGCCATCATCGGGTTGCATAGACCAGTACCCCAGATCCATGATGTGGCACGCCATGTCACCAAGAGCGCCAGTACCGTAATTCCACCATCCACGCCAGGCAAACGGTGCGATCCGCGGGTTGTAGTCGACCCAGGGAGCGGGGCCGACCCATTGTTCCCAGTCGATGCCAAGAGGGACTGGCTCTGGTGACGGTGGGCTGGCAAAACCTTGCGGCCAAATCGGACGGTTCGTCCAGGCGTGAATTTCTTTGACCTTGCCAATGACACCTGACCGGATCAATTCCACGCAACGCCTCATGTGATCATTGGCGTGTGCTTGATTCCCCATCTGCGTCTTGACGCCCGTATGCTTTGCTAACTGATTTAACTGTCTTGCTTCCCATGTGCCGTGCGTTAATGGTTTTTGACAGTAGACATGCTTGCCAGCCTGCATGGCCAAAGCCGAGGCGTGAAAGTGGTGGTGGTCGGGTGTTGACACAGTGACAGCATCGACTTGATCACCCATCTCCGAGAACATCTCGCGATAGTCCGTGAAGAACTTTGCGTCGGGAAATTGTTGTCTCGTTTGACCCATCTTGCGAAGGCGACCCTCGAGTTTTGCGAGCTTGGTGGAGTCAATCACGTCGACCAGACCAATGACCTGAAATCCAGCTTTGCTGGCACCGTTGATGTCAGCGGTACCTTTTCCTCCGGCTCCAATTCCGACCACCGTTGGCTTTCCCAGTTTGTTATCTGATAACGCAGGGAAAAAGTGGAATCCAGCAAGCGCACCCATCGCGGCACTGGCTGTTTTGTTGAATCGTCGACGAGAGAGGGAGCTTTGGGGATGCTTGTCGTTCATGAGCAGGTTTCGGCACAAGGGAATTCGGACAAGGGAAGGTGTTGGCTAGGACGCGGGCCAATCGCACGCGCCGGCAGGACCTGAATTGTAATCATTTCATGCTCCAGTGGTTGCTGTGATTGGTGCAGAACTTCGCTGGAAACAACAGGCGAAGTGAGTCTTGAGGCAGGGCACACGGATTGCAATGGGCCGTTGTGGCCTAGTTAATCTGGGTGGCGAGAACATGGGGTTCGATTTTTTTTGTGAAAATTGCAATTTGGCTGTCCGTTTTTATCTTCGAAATGTACTCAACCTATTCGGTGCGACCTACAAACCACAACGCTCGTGTGCGTTTGTGTTTTGATGTTCTGTGCGAGTTTTTCATTGCTAATGATGGACTGCAGGTGCTCAGAAAAGTGGACATTCAGATCAAGATGCGGGTGTTCACGAGGGCATGTATCAAAGCGTTCCTGTTGGTGCTGCTTGAAGGTGATAAGCATGACGCTGGTCGCCAACGCTGCCGGTGTAATCTCACTTCCCGAGGCAACCGTAATGTTTGTGGTTGTTTGGTTGTGGGCGGGAACTACTGTGTGAACGGAATTGTCCTTTCATGTACTTCTCATACCCGCGTGACGAATCGTGACTTCAGGCAAATCCGAGGCTGGCAAGCTTACCTCCACTGATCACTCACTTGCATCACGAGTGAAAGATGGAGATCAGGATGCTGCGCATGTTCTTTACAAGCGCTATGTTCAAAGGGTATTTGGACTCGTGGATTCGAAACTGGGGGCCAAGTTGCGTGTTTCGACTGATGCTGAAGACATCGTCCAGTCTGTTTTTCGAAGCATGTTCCGTGGCGTCCAGGCAGGTAATTACGAGGTGGAGCCGGGATCAAGCCTGTGGAATCTGCTTGCGGTCATCTCCTTGAGCAAACTGAGCAGAAGAGCACTGCATCAAAATGCTCAACGTCGCGATAGTGAGCGGTTAGTTTCTTTGCAGACGGTGGCCGATGGTGAAGCGATGGATGTTTCGACCGATGAATTCTTAAATATCTGCGTTCGCGAAACCATGCAGAAATTAAGGCCCTCTGACCGTGAGATTTTACTGTTGCGTATTCAGGGGTTCACCTTAGCTGAGATCAGTCAGCGGATGTCATTGAGTGATCGCACCATTGCCCGTCGTCTTCGAACCAGTAGGAAGCACCTTGCCAGCCTGCTGCTGGACGATGATTTAAAGACTTGATTTGTAATTCCGGCCAGTCAATTTCGCCTATTGCTTTTCGTGGATAGCGGGTGATTCGCGATTTCCCAACCGTGTTTGCGATCAGATTCCAAGTGCATTGGGGGAATGCGCACGCTGAACCCTGCTTTTGCCCCAATGTTTCGATAGGCGTCATTGGCCCTCTTCGCCGGCAAGTTTGGTGGATTTCATGAGCTTTTCCCACTGTAAAATCAATTTATTGGGCCTTCAGACCGGCACGCGAGACGCTTGTTTGGCTGCGAAGTAATTTTTTTTGCGACTGATCTCAGATTGTGGCAGGCTGTTTGACGATGGATTATCTTAACACGCTCATGGCCGACGAATTCGGTCTTTCTTCACTTCCACAAGACGAACACAAGAGCTCAGTTATGTCTGCAAGAGTTGCCGCCCTGTTCTCAGGGGCATTGGTTATGGTTTGCCTCGTTGCCTTGCCCACGCGTGCTGCTGATGATGATTCAGCCGCAAAGTACAGTACCAAGGATGTCATGAAGAAGGCCTTCAAAGGTCCTCTGCTTAAGAAGGTCGCTGGAGGAGGTGCCTCGGACGCAGAGAAGAAACAGCTACATGAAATGTTGGTTGCACTTAGCAAGAACAAGCCGAAGAAAGGCGATGCTGAGAGTTGGAAGAAACTGACGGGTGCTTTGGTAAAGGCCAGCGAAGCCGCTGTGAAAGGCGATGCAAAGGCGGGCGGTATGTTGAAAAAAGCTGCTAACTGCAAAGCTTGTCACAATAGCCACAAGTAATAGCAGACTTCGCATCCAACTCTCCAAGTCATGCTTGATGGTAAGCATTCGTGGTAGAAAGAGTTGTTGAGGAATTTTACAACACCTGCTGCAAAGCAGGTGTTTGTTATTTAGGGGGCATGCAACTGCGCTGGGTTGAAAGTGCTTTTTATGCTTGACGTCGATTCCTTCGAACATGTTTTGGTTACGAAGTCAGGATGCGCTTCCTGGTGCGGCACGCTCTTGTGCTCCATGCCGTGACGATGCCTGATCATGGTCTGCTGACGATTGCTTATCTTGACGATTCGGAATGAATTGTCATCACTGCCTCAGGATACTGGTAACGCAAGATGCGAACACCGTTGGAGCGAATTCGACTAGGCGGATTTGTCCTCGCTGCAGTGTTCATCCTTGCTATCCTTGGTTACCGCTTCGTCGGTGATTACGACTGGATCGCCGCGGTATGGATGGTCGTGATTACGATCTCCACTGTGGGCTACGGAGAAACGTCCCAGTTGCCTCCACGCATCCAAGCGTTGACGGTTCTGGTGATTGTGCTGGGGATCTCCGCATCTGTTTACACCTTCGGGGGCTTGTTTCAGTTGGTTGTCGAAGGGGAATTGGAAAATGTGTTGGGAAAGCGTCGAATGAAAAAAGAAATTATGCGACTGCGTGACCATGCCATTCTTTGTGGATTTGGCCGCATGGGAAAGAAACTCGCCGAAGAATTGCAGGCACAAGGGGTGGAAATCGTTGTTGTCGATCAGGATTCAGATGCGATTGATGAAGCCATCCATGCGGGCTTTTGCTGCGTCTCCGGTGATGCGACGGCGGAAGAAACTCTTTCCGAAGCTGGCTTGACTCGTGCAAGTACCTTGGTGAGTACCTTTCCCAATGACGCGGAGTGTGTCTTTATTACTCTGACAGCAAGAGATTTGAACAAAAAGATACGGATCATTGCTCGGGCAGAACGCGAAAGCACGGAGAAAAAATTGTTGCAAGCTGGAGCGGACACAATTGTCATGCCGACCGTTGTAGGGGCACGGCAGATGGGGCGTATGATCACGAGGCCATCGACTGCACATCTGATTAAGTTGGTGGATGAAGGTGGTAACCAGGACTTTGATATTGATGAAGTACTGGTTCATGAAAATAGTCGATTGGTCGGCTTGAGCGTTCAGCAGACAGAAGCACATCGGCGACACGGTTTGTTGGTTGTTGCCGTTCGATCAGCATCAGGAGAATTGCGATTCAATCCTGACTCAGGAGAAAAGTTCACTGTCGGTGAGATTGTGATTGTGATGGGGCGACGTGATGATATTGCGAGATTCAGAGATGAATATTAAAGCTTCTGTGTTGAGCAGGAAAACAGCAGGTGGCAAGTGCGCCGAGGTAAAACGCAGAAGGATGTGTTTTGCTGCTTTGTTGAAACAGGCAGAGTGTTTCTGACTTATCCATGGATTTCAGATGAGTGATCAAGAGAAAGATCGGGAGAACAGAAGCGAGGCAGCATGTGATCGAGGTGCCGAGGGGACTCGTGTCTGTCCGGTATGTCGTGGGCAGACATTGATCGAAATACGCGGCAAGCTGCAATGCGAGCGATGTCACACCATTTGTGAGACTTGTTGCGAAGGTGGGCGTGGCTAGATCCTGGTGGTTCAGGTGAGTCTAGCATCCTGCGTTTGGGAACTTTCATCCGCGAAGGATGCGGGACGCTTGAACACGCCTCTCCGAGATCACCGCCAGCGAGATTGAATCAGTCTTGCAGATAGTCGACCAGAGCCATCTTCGGAAGAGGAAGACGCAGGATCGGGGCAAACTCAGAGGTGTCGGTGTCCACTTTTTCAAATGCTTCCTGTAACGCTTCAGGAGTACTCTCGGTCAGCTGGCTATATCCTTTAATGAACATCCCGTATTCATCCCATCCATCATCACTGCATGAAGGAAGTAGCGAGGCCAGTGCAACACACGCGGGGCCTTGCTTCTCTGGACCTGCTTCAAGCAGTTCGTCCAGCTTCGTGTGTTGTGCGATCAGGGCAACAAACTCTTCGGGTAGATTCCATTGTTGGGCGAGCATGGCGGAAGCGTCAGCGTGATCCCAGCCAAAAATTTCTTTCTCCAAACCACTCAGACGACGACCTTCTTCCGCACGTCGTTCGACCAGAACCTTGTATTGCTCGGGGAGTTCTTTGAGCAGTAGCGGAATCGCCATGTCTTGCAGCAATGCACCCGCGAACAGGTCTTCAGCGTTGTTCAGTTTTAACGTGCGTCCCAATTCGCGTGCAAACAGAGCTCGACGAAGGGAGTCCTGCCATAAAGCTTTCAGATCGAAAGGACCAAACTTGGGATTGGGCATAACGCTGAAGACAGCGTTTCACAACGCGAAGTTGGTAACTGCTCGGGTGCCCACCAGCGTCAGCCCCTGTTGAACGCTCATGATCTCTCGGCTGAACCCGAAATACGAGCTGTTGACGAATTTCAGTACCTGGCCCATCAATCCCGGATCGGCTTCGTGAAATCTGCTGGCCCAGATTCCGGATTTTGCGACAGCTGTAGCAGAGTAATGGCGCTGTGGGGCAGTGCAGGAAGCACTTCAGCGTGGAATACGTCTTCGAGTTGGGTGGTGATCGTCGTCATGTTTTGCATTGCAGAGGGTGTCGTGTCATCAAGGCGATTTTGAACCGCGAGAGGGCCGCGTCTGCAGACCGTGCCGTTGATAAAAAACGACCTTGCATGCTCGTTGCATTTGGACCTTTTCCAGCCTTAAAGACACGTCTGTCCCGACCCCGGTCCGGTTTTGCGGCTTGGTTTTTAACATCGTGTTGTCCAACATCACCACCAAGTGCTCCCCGGTGTTGCAAAAATGCAACGTTGGATTGCGAATGGAATTTGAAGTAATTTCTCTAAACCCCTAAAATTGAACGACTTGTGTCAGGATGACGCAGTTTGTGGGTAGGTTGGACCGCGAAGTGCATCCTCTCCGATCCATGAATTTTTTTTATCTGAGTACAGATGATCGTGATTGGCTGAAATGCTGGCTGAGGATGCATGCGTTTCTCGTCGCTTTGATCCTTTGCTTTTGGTTGATTTTGAATGCTTGGCCCAAAGCAGAGACCCCTGCTTCTCGCGTGGATGATTCGCAAGCGTTCCAGTCCAGTGTTGCTTCAGAGCCCTCGGGAGCGTCTGCCACTGTGCGGGATCAAGATCGGGTGATGGCTTGGGTTGAAGATGGTCCGCAGGCCATAAAATTGTTGCAGTTACCGCTCGATTCGGCCATTGCTGCTGAAGTCGAGTCACTTGCGGCAACCAGCGGCCCCAAGGAGCCAGACTTTCGTGATCTCAGTAGTGCCGTGCAACCGACCGGCTGGAGAAGAACCCGAAACGGGTGGGAAAATACAGCGAACTGGCGCACTTCGTTGGCCTCTCTTGGAGACATTGTGCGTCAGCAGCAGGAGCGGGAATCAGATTGGTTTCAGGGCCTGCTGGCACACGTTCGCAGTGTGCCACCTTGGGGAGTTGCGTTATTTCAAATCTCCGCTGTCGGTGGAATTTTGCTATTCGAAAGGCGGGCTGCACGCCAACATCTGAGGCAGACAATCGCAAGCGAGGCCTGATTGATGACTGTTTTCGGAACTTAGCGACGGGCGGTTTTAGGAACACCGTCCACAAGCTTTTCACTGAACCTGGCTCGGTATTCCATCAGGCTATTTGCACCCTGGAAACCCACAATCGTTTCGTCCCAGTCAAGTTGCTTGCTCAGCATGTAGCCATTGTCCAAGTCAAAACGTATTTCTCCGTTGCTCATTTGTTGCACAACTTGCGCTCGGATTGATTCTTCATTCAATGGTGTCAAAGGTTGGCTACGGATAGAAAGTGTCGCCACACCAGTCTTGACTTTCTCGAGCGTATAAAGCTCTCGAATCTTGATGATTTTGATCTCACCATTGTCGGTTCTTGTTTTGACGTCCCTCGCAATTGACCACGATTCGCCAACCGCGATGGGCTTTTCCGGGAAAGCCACAGCAAGTGTTCCCATGCCTAAGGAAGCTTTGCTGCCAATGTTGTTCTCACGACGCGTCTCTTTACCTTGAGCCGAGATCGTAATGGTAGAAATCGTTTCGCCAATTTGATCTGAAACGCGTTTGAAGAGTGCAGGAGGTTTTTCGCCACTATCGCTATCCCAGCGAATCTCCTTTGAGTCTCCTTGTTGTTGTGTCATCTCAACTGCATCGACGACATGATCAAATGTCATTTCCTCGTCGTTTGTTTTCTTGACCGCCCAGTGTCTTTGGCTGATCGTGTGTACTTGAGATATCTCTTCGGCACCTCGGATTCTCGTCTTCGTTTTGGCGACGTGAGTTACCTCGTAATGCAAATCATCGCCCACGTTCAGAGCGTAACGAAGCAGATATTTGGGCGAATCGTTGTTACTCTTGGTATCTTCCCCATTCGCAGGTAGTCCAAGGGCAGACAAGCAAAGGGTCAAGATCGCAGCAGGGACAATAAGACGATTCACGATTGCGGTCTCCGTACGCGGCAAACGAGGTGTGTTTCACGGGCTTGAAAACTTGGCAGATCATCTCGCTCAGGGCAAGAGAGAATGTGGGAGATCAGATCGCTGGAGTCTTCGCTACAGCGGTGACCGTTTCACGGGAACCGAACCGCCCCACCCTAGCTTATCCCGCAGAGCTCGATAATCGTCGTGACCACTGACTGCTAGCATTTGAAATGTCTGCTTGGCACGCTCGATCCGCACACGGTCACCAGGGAGTAGGCGGCTTAATATACGTCCATCAACGACAATGCTCGTTGATTCGTTGGGTTCTGTGACCGTAAGTTCCAGTACTGTGTCAGCCGAGTCGACCAGGGGGCGGTAGGTCAGCGTGTGCGGGCTGATGGGTGATATGACAATCGCTTGTAGTTGCCTCCTGAGGATGGGGCCACCCGCAGATAAATTGTGAGCTGTTGAGCCGATAGGAGTCGCTACGATCAGTCCGTCGCATCGATATCGCGTTGCGAGAGCACCATCAGCATAAAGATCAATGTCGAGAATTCGATAAGGGGGACCTCCAAGGACAGCAGCCTCATTCAGGGCAAGTTGCTGCGAGATCACACGCCCGCCCCTGATCAGCGAGGTTTGCAGCATGAGGTGATCGACAACTTTAAAACCGCCGCGGGAAACCTCAGGCCAAACATGAAGAAAATCATCGGGTGACAAGGCGGCAAGAAAACCGAGGCGACCGCAATTGATGCCGAGTACGGGTGACTGTTGAGCCCCCATTTGGCGAGCCGTTTGCAGGATCGAGCCGTCACCACCCAGCACGATGACGAGGTCGGGCTTTGGCTTCGAAAAGTCGTAACTGAAGTCCAAGTCCTCAGCAATGATCTCGGCGTGTTCGGCGATCGCTGGCCTTAAGCGTTCCAATGCAGCACGCACCGTCTCACGCTCAGGAACACCAAGAATCACTACCCTTGGCTTTTTGGAATGATCGTTGATCCAAGTGTGGGCCGGTTCGGCGGGCATGGCTTCAGGCTTCCGATCAACGACAGGTTGGTGGTTAACAGATTGGTGATTAACAGATGGGTGTTGGCTCGAGCAATGAAACTAACGTTCCCGTGGTTGGAAAAAGGACATGTGCTCAAGTGTTGAGCGGTCCAGTTTGTCCCACCCTGACCAAGCGTATGTCAGGCTTTTCCCTCACCACCGGTTGTGTGATGAGCAGGCTGCGCCATGGTCGCATTGCGGCTACCGGTCTTCACCTGACTGGATTAGTTGCCGGAACGCAAGCTTGAGCCGGCCATTTCACGGCATGTTTGCCCGATTTTAGGCACGCTTAGCCCGTGTTGGTCAAACAAATCTCCGCGATCACCATGTTCAATGAATTCATCCGGCAACGCGAGTACTCGGATTGAACGGGTGTCAAGATTCTCTGCCACAGCGCATTCGATGAACGCTGACCCAAAGCCACCCATCTTCGCACCTTCTTCGATGGTCACCACAAACTTGCCGTCTGTTAGTGAAGCTCGCACCATTTCGAGATCCATTGGTTTCACGAAGCGTGCATTGATGACCGCGACATCCAATTCGCCTTTCAGTGCATCTGCAGCGGCAAGTGCTTGTTCTAGCATGGCACCAAAAGCGATGATCGTGCCATCGCTTCCCTCTCGAATCGTTTCGCTCTTTCCTATTTCAATCGGAGCGGGGGTGTGTTCGAGTTGTAGGGCTGATGCTTTTGGGTAACGGATGCTGCACGGCTGATCATGTGCCAGAGCCGCTGCCAACATCACATCGACTTCGCTGGCGTATCCCGGTGCCATGCAAACCATGTTGGGGAAGAGTCGCATGTAGCCGATGTCAAAGAGGCCATGGTGGGTTGGGCCGTCCGGGCCAGTGAGACCCGCCCGATCGAGCATGAAAACAACGGGAAGATTTTGCAGAGCGGTCTCCTGAAAAATCTGATCGTAGCTTCTTTGCAAAAATGTACTGTAGATATCAACGATCGGCCGCAGGCCGGTTTTGCACTGTCCTGCAGCGAATGCGACGGCATGAGATTCACAGATTCCCACGTCGAAGAATCTCTCCGGAAACTCTTCACGAAGTGGTTCCAGCTTGTTTCCCTGGCACATCGCTGCGGTGATGACGGTCACGCGGTGATCGGAAGCCATTTGTTTTCGAATCGCTTCGCGAGCGTGCAGTGTGTATGGCGGTAGACCTTCGCTTTTTTGCGTGATTGCTTTGCCATCGTCGTCTGTGAAGACAGGAGGCGTGTGAAAAAAGACAGGATCCTCAGCAGCAGGCTTGTAGCCGTGACCTTTCTCTGTCACCACGTGAAGAAGAACCGGGCCTTTGATCTCCTTGGCCATCGCCAGATATTTTCTGGTCAGTGCCAAATCGTGACCATCAATGGGGCCGATGTAACGAATGTTCAGTTCTTCAAACAGCATTCCGCCCAGGAGTCCAGCCTTCACTCCCTCTTTCATTTGGGCCAAGAACCGTTCCGTGGGGTCACCGAACATTGGCACATGGTCCAAAAGACGCACGACCTCGCTTTTGAGGCCTGTGTAGAAGGGGTTGGATCGCAGGCGATCTAGATAGTTGGCTACTGCTCCTACTCGTGGGCAGATCGACATCTTGTTGTCGTTGAGAACAATGGTCAGGTCGTCACCGAGTTCGCCCGCATTGTTCAGCGCTTCAAACACGATACCACTGGGAAACGCTCCATCGCCAATGACCGCGACGGTCCGTCGCTCTTTCTGTCCGCCCACCACATCGCCACTGCGTAAGCCTACCGCAGTGCTGACGCTGCACCCCGCGTGTCCAGTCATGAACAGGTCGTAAACGCTCTCGGCGGGGTTGGGGTAGCCCATCAGGCCGCCCGCGGTGCGGATGCCGGCAAACTCCTTGTAGCGGCCCGTCACCAGCTTATGGGGATAAACTTGATGTCCTGTGTCCCAGATCAAGCGATCAGTTCGGAAATCGAATTCGCTGTGTAGAGCCAAGCACAGTTCGACGACTCCGAGATTCGATGCGAAGTGGGCCGTTCGTGTCGCAAGCAAATTGCACAACACGTCTCGGATTTCGGAAGCAGCCTGCTCAAGTTGTTGAGGCGAAAAATCGCTAAGAGGCGTGGCATCATCGAGGCTGGCCAGCAGCGGGTGTTCGCCCAGGAGGTGGTGGTCACCGTCTGTCGTTTTCTTATTCAATGTGATCGCTCCAGTACAAAATCGGCCAACAACCGTAATCGTCGACCGGAATCCCCGAATTTTTCGGCGTCGCGTTGGGCCGATGCGACCAGTTCTCTGGCTTTCTGTCGAGCCCCGTCCAGCCCGAGGAGGCCTGGGTAGGTTAGCTTGCCTCGACCGGCATCTTTACCCGTCCGTTTCCCCAGTGTGCTTGCTTCCGCCGTGTAATCAAGCAAGTCGTCGACAACTTGGAAGGCCAACCCGATCGCGGCGGAGTAACTATTTAACAGCCGACGCTGCTTTTCATTCGCATCGACCAAAATCGCCCCTAAATCAAGTGAGACGGAAAATAAGGCTCCGGTCTTCCGACGGTGAATTGACTCTAAATGTTGGAGCCTTGGGAAATCGATCAATTCACTCCGGTCCAGTGTGTCGTCCCGGCAACCCGCTGTTTTGGGTTGTGATGGCCCAGACAGTTTGGTGTCCTGCTCAGCCGCCAGATCGTCGGCTTGGCCACCAACCAGGCGGGATGCTCCGGCAGCAACCGAAAGGGCCCGAATGGCAGAAATCGCCTTGTTGGGCTCCGCAATGTGCTGACTCATGTGGGCAAATGCTTCGGTCAGCAGCCCATCACCGGCCAGAATTGCCGTCGCTTCGTCGTATTTAATATGCACAGTCGGCCTGCCCCGGCGCAGATCGTCATCGTCCATGGCGGGTAAATCGTCGTGGATGAGCGAATAGGCGTGTATCATTTCTACCGCGACCGCCCCAGGCATAGCGTCTTCTACCGAACCGCCGCAACATTCAGCGGCCATCATCACCAGAGCTGGCCGTAGACGCTTGCCCGGCGCGAGCAGAGCGTAGCTCATTGCCTCGCTCAACCGATCCGGACAACCGCTTCCAAATTCGCAAGCCTGCTCAAGGGCCTGTTCGATTCTTGGACGCAGGTCATCAAAGCCGCAATCGACTGGGGCTTTTCGGCGGGTGGAAGACATCGGAAAGACTGTGATTCACTGCGGTAGCTGGAAGTAAAAGACCGCCCAGAGTCTAGAAGAGGCCGGGCGAATCGTCCACGCTAGTGGTATTTTCATCCCTATTCACTGGTGGTGAATCGGCAGTCGCCGATTTTGCAGACTTTTTGCTGCCGCTGGCGGTTTTGCCTCGTTGGGCAGCCGGTGCCGTGGTTGGCTGTGGGGTGGTAACGGGGTTCCCGTCAGCATCGAAACCAGACAGTTGACTGATCTTTTGTTCAGCTGTGTCGAGCAGGGTCTGGCATTGCTTCAGCTCGCGAATCCCTTGCTCGTATTTTTGCAGTGAAGCAGTCAGCCCCAGTTCGCCGCTTTCCAGCTGACTCACAATTCCTTCGACTTCACCCAGTGATTCCTCGAAATCGAAGCTCTTTTTTTCCGTGTTGTCGGCGGTTGAGGATGTCTTTGGTTTCTTTTTCGCCATGTTTCTGTTTTGACTCGACGGTTATTTCGACCTACGCATTACATGACAGAAAGCAATGTCATGACTGTCGGCTATGGGTGGAGCGATCCACGTGGTCTGACAGCGGCGACATTGTGCCATGTTCAACCATTCCAATCCACGTCCGTAGTTCGCTGGGATCGTTTTAAGTCAATTATTCCCAACCGAATCACTCGTTTTGAAGAGCGGGTGGTTGGGGAACCTTGGCAAGCGGCCAGTCCGTTCCGTTTCGAGGGTCGGTGTTTCCTCTGTGTGAGACCGAGTTTCACCCGAGTGACACAGACGCACCGTTGCATGGGACATAGCGGTCTCGTGTAAGGCGGAACGGTGTAGGTCGGCAGCAGCGAGGTTTTGGGCAGTGAGAACCTCTTTTTTTACTAGCGGAACGAAAATTCACGGCATCAGGCAATTCATTGAGCGATTCAAAGCAAGCCCGCGACGAGCGCAAAACGCATGACCCGACGGTCATGGATGCGGTGCGTTCGAATACGGATTTGTTACACACTTTGCTTGCACAACTCACTGATGTGCAACTGCTTGTTAATGCCTCATGCTGCGGTGATCAAAAGCCTGATACTGGGGAAACTGGTGATTCAGGCTCTCAAACCAGTGTTTCCGAAGGGCAGATGGAGTCCGGGCGGTTGCGGCAGAAGATTCAGCAGTTGGAATCAGAGAATGCAGAACTGCATTCATAAAATGAGGATTTGGCGGCCAAAATCGCCACTTCCAAGATTCATGAAGCAGCACCAGCGAATTCTCTAGAAGCTGGGGAAATGCTTTCTTGGGAGGAACGCAAGCGGTTGATTTTGCTGCAGATGGAGGAAGATTCTTTCGATGCCAA
>Ga0315331_10000173_pt1 | contig 40318 bp, 32 predicted proteins | sample M160m34915metaG_FD_203456 | JGI IMG/M metagenome (GOLD analysis project Ga0315331, IMG submission 203456) | Ammonia-oxidizing marine archaeal communities from Monterey Bay, California, United States - M1 60m 34915 | ecosystem: Environmental > Aquatic > Marine > Intertidal zone | place: USA...
TTTTGCGCGGCCTCGTGGACGCCGCGGACCCAGTCTTCCTGCGCATCGCCCGAGGTCTCGACCGTGGTGACCCCGTGCTCGAGTGCGTGCTTCACGATGTACGCCAGGTGTTGGCTCTGCTCGTTGATCGCGTGGGGCACGTTGGGGGTCAGCCCGCTCTGCATCCCCATCATGAAGAAGCAGTTGGGGAACCCACGGGTGAAGAACCCATGGAAGGTGGCCATACCGTCCTCCCAGCGCTCTTCGAGGCTCTCCCCACCGCGGCCGATGAGGTCGTAGCCCGCCCGCCGTGTGTAGTCCGTCCCGACCTCGAAGCCGGTCGCGAAGATGAGGCAGTCGACCTCATATACCGTGTCGCCCACGCGAACCCCGTGCGCGGTGATCTCGTCGACACCTCGCCCGTCCGTGTCGACTAACTGCACGTTGGGGCGGTTGAAGGTCGGGAGGTAATCGTCGTGGAAGCACGGTCGCTTGCAGAACTGGCGGTAGTACGGCTTGAGCGCCTCGGCGGTCGCCGGGTCCTCTACGACCTGATCCGCGCGCGCGCGGACCTCTTCCATCTTGGCGAAGTCGGCCAGTTCGGCCTTGAGCGCGATGTCCTCCGCGGAGAGGGCGCTCGCGTTGCTCTCCTCGCGCATCATCTTGACGAGGTTGCGGAAGATGTCCGTCCAGCCGTCCTGGACCAGGTCTTCCTCCTGGAACCCGCCGCCCACGATGGTGTTGAAGTTGTCCATGCGGCGCTGTTGCCAGCCCGGCTCGAGGCTCGCCACGAATTCCGGGTCGGTTGGCGCGTTCCCGCGGACATCGATCGACGAGGGCGTTCGCTGGAATACATAGAGCTGCTGGGCAGACCGTCCCAGGTGGGGCACGCACTGGACCGAGGTGGCGCCCGTCCCGACGATGCCCACGCGCTTGTCAGCGAGGCCGTCCAGGCTGCCCGTCGAGTCTCCGCCCGTGTAGCCGTAGTCCCAACGACTCGTGTGGAACGTGTGCCCCTGGAAGTGCTCGATGCCCGGGATGCTCGGCAGCTTGGGCTTGCTTAGCGGGCCGTTGGCCATCAGCACGAAGCGCGCCTGAAAGCGGTCTCCCCGGTCCGTCTCGACGCACCACCGGTCGGTCGCCTCTTGCCACGTCAGGCCGGTGACCCGCGTCTGAAAGCAGGCGGCCCGGTAGAGGTCGTAGTGCGCGCCGATCGCGTGGCTATGCGCGAGGATTTCGGGTCCGTGCGCGTACTTCTCCGTGGGCATCGCGCCGAGCTCTTCGAGCAGCGGGAGGTAGATGTAGGACTCGATGTCACACTGTGCCCCGGGGTAGCGGTTCCAGTACCAGGTCCCGCCGAAGTCGCCGGCGATCTCGATGATGCGCAGGCTCTCGACCCCCGCCTCGCGCAGCCGCGCGCCAGCGACGAGCCCGGCGAAGCCGCCGCCGATGACCAGCGCGTCGACCTCCTCGAGCAGCGGGGCGCGTTGGAAGCCCGGGTCCGCGTGGGGGTCATCCGTGAAGTGGCGGAAGCGACCGGTGACCTCCTGGTACTGCTCGTTGCCATCTCTGCGGAGCCGCTTGTCCCGCTCCTGGCGGTAGCGCTCTCGGAGCGCATCGGCGTCGAAGTCCGCTGTCGTGTTCGGCGAGCGGGGGGCCGGGGTCGGAGCGGAGGGGGGCGAGTCGACCGCCATGGCGTTCTCCTGTGCGCGCAGGGTTCGCGGTCCGCGCGATGGCCGCATCCTACTGGCTCGGGCCCCCGGCGACGAGACCCCGCGACGGCTGGTCGCCCCTGGGTACGCGATTCGGGAGAGGCTACGGTTCGCTCTTCCTAGGTCCTTCGCGATCTCCTCACCTCGGCGCCCGTCCGCGGTTCGAGCCGGTCGCGGCCCAAAGGCTCGCGAAGCGAGCGGAGGTCTCTCCCGTCATGGCGATTCCCAGGATCATCTCGGTGGACGACCACGTCGTGGAGCCCCCCGACCTCTGGACACTGCGGGTCCCGAGCCGGTTTCGCGATCGCGCGCCCCGGATCCAACGCGAGAAGGGGAAGATGGGTGGGCCGCTGGGGCTGGCCTGGACCCCGAGCGCCGACGGCGACTGGGCGGACATCTGGTACTACGACGACCTCGTCTCCCCGTTCTCGCGGCTGTCCGCCGCGGTGGGGATGGGCGACCTGGCGTTCGCGACGACGACCTTCGACGAGATTCGCCCCGGCTGCTGGAAGCAGAAGGAGCGCCTCGAGGACATGGACGCGAACCACATGGACGTGTCGATCTGCTTCCCGAACACGCTGCCGCGCTTTTGCGGCCAGACGTTCATGGAGCGTGAAGACAAGGAGCTCGCGCTCCACTGCGTCAAGGCCTACAACGACTGGATGATCGATGACTGGTGCGCGGGAGACGGGAAGGGTCGCCTGATCCCGTTGACGATCATCCCGCTGTGGGACGTCGACCTCGCCGTCGAGGAGATCCACCGCTGCGCCAAGAAGGGCAGCTACGCGGTGGCGTTCTCCGAGAACCCGCACCCGCTCGGATTGCCGTCGGTTCACTCGGGCTACTGGGACCCCTTCTACCGCGCTTGCGAAGAGACGAGCACGGTGGTGTGCATGCACATCGGGTCGTCCTCCAAGATGCCGATGACGACCCCGGACGCGCCGTTCATCGTGAGCTCGACGCTGACCTTCCAGAACGCGATGGGGTCGCTGATCGACTACGTCTTCTCGGGCGTGCTCGCGCGCTTCCCGAACCTGACGATCGCCTATTCGGAAGGGCAGGTGGGCTGGATGCCCTATGTCCTCGAGCGGATGGACAAGCTCTGGGAGGAGCGGGTCGACAACTCGTTTGGCTCGGGCTTGCCGGAGCCGCCGACGTCCTACATCAAGGACCGCGTGGTGGGCTGCATCTTCGACGACGAGACGGGCCTCGCGAACCGAGACCGCATCGGGATGGAGTTGATCACGTTCGAGACGGACTACCCCCACGCCGACTCGACGTTCCCCGACACGGAGCGCGTCGCGACGGAGATCTGCTCCAACGCGGGGCTCAACGACGAGGAGGTCTACGCGCTGATGCGCGGCAACGCGATCCGCGCGTTTGGGCTCGAGCGCTTCGGGATTACGAAGTAGGACCGCGGCCAGGCGACGGTCAGTCTGCGGGCGGAAACCCGAGGTTGACCATGTCGTCGTGTGTCGAGCTGAGGATGTTCAGCTCGCGGGCCTCGAGAACGCCGGCCATCGCCTCGGCGACCGACTCCATCGTCTCGTCGATCTCCGGCGCAGGGGAGGCCGCGTAGACGACGCGCGCGAAGCGTCCGCCGCCGACCGAGAAGGCCTCCGACGTCACCTCGCAGTCCTCGCGGCAGAGGTACCCGACGACCGGCGATACGCGCGCCGCGCCGAAGTCATCGCGCAGCTGCGCCTTGAAGTCGGACTCGGGGAGCCCGTCCGTCAGCCGCGAGAACGCGGCGGGGAGCAGCAGGTTGACGTAAATGTTATGCGGTTGCCCGAACAGGGCCGCCGTGCGCGTCAGCCCGAAGAGGCCCGCCTTGGTCGAGGCGTAGGAGGCGATCGGGTTGCCGAAGCACGAGGCCGAGCCGGTGTTGACGACGCGACCGCCGCCTTGCGCGACGAAGTGGGGCCAGGCCGCGCGCATCGTGTTCAGGCAGCCGAGCAGGGTGACCCCGACGTGGCGCTGCATCTCGTCGGTGTCGACGTCCGGGAAGATCTGCGAGCTGGCGAAGCCGGCGTTGTTGACGAGGATGTCGAGGCGCCCCCACTCGTCGAGCGCCTGCTGAACCATCGCGGCGGCGGCGTCGGGGTCCGCGACGCTGCCGTTGTTGCTGATCACCTGGCCGCCATCGGCGCGGAGCGTCGCGGCGGCGCGCTCGGCGCTGTCCGTGTCGACCCCTTGGCTCTCGAGCCCCTGGGTCCCACCGCCGAGGTCGTTCAAGACGACCTGGGCGCCTCGTTGCGCGAAGTAGCGCGCGTGGTGGAAGCCGAGCCCGAGCTCGTCGCCCGCGCCGGTGACCAGGACGACCTTGCCGTCGAACGTCTGCTCCATCGGGTTTACGCCCCGCACAGCCGAGGCGCGAGGGCCTCGAGGGTGGCCAGGCTCGGCCGCGTCGGTTCGTCGGCGTCGAGCGGCTGGATGCAGACGTGGGTGGCGCCGGCGTCGAGGTGCTCGTCGACGCGGGCGACGAGTGCGTCCTCGTCTCCCCACGCGACCACCGCGTCGACCACGCGGTCATTTCCGCCGTTGTCGAGTTCGCTCTCTTCGAAGCCGGAGCGCATCAGGTTGCGTCGATAGTTGGGCATCGTCAGCGGTCCGGCCATTGCGAGCCGCGCCCGCGCGCGGGCCTTCTCGGGGTCGGTCTCGAGCAGGATCTTCTGTTCGGGGCAGAGCCACGGGTCCGGCCCGAGGATCTCGCGCGAGCGGCGTGTGTTCTCGGGAGGCGCGAAGAAGGGGTGTGCGCCGAGCGTCCGCTCGCCGGAGAGCTTCAGCATGAGCGGTCCGAGGGCGGCGAGCACGATCGGCGGCTCGCCGTCGAGCTCGGGGCCCCACCACATCGAGTTCTCCATCGCGTCGAGGTACTCCCGCATGCTCGGGACGGGCTTGGGGTATTCGCGCTGGAACATGCCCTCGATCATCGTGGCGTGGGACACGCCGAGGCCGAGCAGGAAGCGGCCGCCCGACTGGTCGTGCAGCTCCTTGTGCGCGCAGGCGGTGGCTTGGGCCTCTCGGAGGTGGATGTTGACGACGCCGGTCCCGATCACGAGCCGCTCCGTGTGGGCGAAGAGGCAGGCCGCGTGGGCGAACGGGTCGCGCCCGAACGCGTCAGGGATCCAGAGTGCGCCGTAGCCGAGGGCCTCGACCCGCTGCGCGAACTCGATGGCCTCCCCGATCGAGAACCCGTCCGTCCGTGTCCATACGCCAACCTTGCCGATGTCCATCTCTTCCTCCTTGGGGGGTCACCCTAGCGAGAAATCGGGCGCGGTGGGGCTACGTTTGCGGGATGTCCCAGGCGGCACAGCGGTTCTTCGTCGGCGTGGACGGCGCCGCGACAACGACGCGTCGCAACGGTTGGGTCGCGGTGGTGATCGACGCCCAGGGCTTCGTCGGCGCGAGCTATCACGAGGCGTTCGCGGATCTCGTCGCGCGCTACCCCGCGCCGAGCGTCTTGGGCGTCGACATCCCGATCGGCCTCACCCGAGCGCCCACCCGCGACGCCGACGCCGCGGCGCGCGCGGAGCTCGGGCGGCGGGGCGCCAGCGTCTTCCCTGCCCCGGTCCGCCCCGCGTTGGCCGCGGAGAGCTACGAGGAGGCGTGCCGCGTCTCGGAGGAGACCTGTGGTCGCCGGCTGTCTCGGCAGGTTTGGGGGCTCTTCCCCCGGATCCGAGAGGTCGACGCCTACCGTGGTGAGGCGCGCATCCACGAGGTGCACCCCGAGGTCTCCTTCCGTTTCCTGGGCGGGGCGCCGCCGGCCCTCTCGAAGAAGACCTGGGGAGGGCAGGCGGAGCGGCGCCGGCTGCTCGCTGCCGCGGGCATCACGGTGCCGGACGACCTTGGCGAGGCCTCGGCGGTGACCGCGGACGACGTGCTCGACGCGGCGGCCGCCGCGTGGACCGCTCGCCGCATCGCAGAAGGGGTGGAGGTCGTGTTGCCCGCGCAGACCCGTCAGCGCGATGGCGGCCGGCCGATCGTCATTCGCGCCTGAGCCGGCGCGCGGCGGTGCGGGGTTCCCTTCCGCCCGCGCGGAGTGACACGATGGGTGCGCGCCGGCGTCGGACGCGGGGGGGGGCACACCCCAATCTCGGAGGAGAGACGATGGAAGAGAGGCTGCGACAGCTCGAGGATCGCCAGGCGATCGAGGACCTCTTGTTCGATTACTGCGACCTCGTCGACCGTTATGAGTGCGACGCGATCGCGGACCTCTTCACCGAGGATTGCGTCTACGACTTTGGCCCCGCCTTTGGCGGTGAGCGCCGGGGCAACGCGCGGCTGGCCCGGGGCTGTGCCCGGACGCTCGCTGAGTACAAGGCCACGAGCCATCACGTCTCGAACATCCGCGTCCGCTTCGACGGCGCGGACGCGGCGGACGTCGAGACCGCGCTGTACGCTTGGCATGCTCGTCACGACCCCGAAGCGCCCGACTTCGAGGTCTGGGCGCGCTACCGCGACCGCTTCGTGCGCACTCCCACGGGCTGGCGGATCGCGGCGCGGCGGCTGGTGGCCGCCGGTCACCGCGGGGATGACGTCCCGTTCGTGCCCCTTGAGCGCCGCCCGGTGCCGCGCGACTAACGGGGAGCGGCGGAGACCGCCACCTCGAACCCGGACTGCTCGACCATGCCGGTCAGTGGGTCGACCGCATCGCGGTCGCTCGTGAGCTGGCTGACGCACAGCTCGGGCCAGCCGTGGGGCACCCAGACCGCGCCCTCGCGGATCGCGGGGTCGACTCGCGCGCGGCCCTGTACCGTGGCGGCGCCGCGGGTCACGCGGACCGCCTCGCCCTCCTCGATCGCGGCCCGCGCGGCGTCCGTGGGGTGAAGGTGGATGCGCGCCTCGTCGAGGCGCTCGCCGGGCGCGGCGACGTCGCGGAGCGCGGAGTTCATCTTGCGCAGTTGCCGTCCGGAGATCAGACGAAGCGTCGCGGGCGGGGGTGGGGTGCGCTCGGAGAGCGCCGCGAGCTGCGCGACCAGGGGCTCGGGGGCCAGGCGCCAGCGTCCCTCGGGGAGCTTTTGTTCGACCCAGCCGCGTAGGTCTTCTCGCACGCCGGTGTGGAGGATGGCGGCCCCGGGGTCCGCGACCAGGGTGTCGTAGTCGACCCGGCCACCGCTGAGGATGGCGCGCAGGAGGTCTTCGCTCTCGGCGTCGTCCGCCCGGAGCCCGCCGGGCAAGACGTCGACCTGCAGCCCCTCCGCGACCTTGGCCAGGCTCCACCAGAGTGGTCGGCGCTCGGCGGCTGGGGGGAAGACGGGGGTCGCGATCTGGCTGACGACGTCGACGTGTGCGCTGTCGATGTAGCCCGGGATGTCAAAGCGCTCGAGCGGGTCCGCGCACGGCAGGACGTGGCTCGCCCGCTGCGTGAGTGGGGTCTCGACGATGTCCGCGACCGCGAGCACATCGAGCCGGCCCAGCGCGGCCGCGACCCGCGGCGTGTCGGGGAAGGAGGTGAGCGGGTTGCCCCCGAGCAGGAGGAGCGCGCGCAGGTTGCCCGCCTCGATCTCGTCGACGAGGACCGAGCACGGGAACTCGCCCACCGTCGCGGCGAAGTGTCCCGCGACCTCGGGCCGGCTCGCGGGGCCGGGCGCGTCTTGGAACACGGGGGCGGGGTACGGGTCCATCTGCTCGAGACGTTTGCTCGCGCCGGGGTGGAACCACATGCCGCCCTCCCGCTCGAAGGAGTCGGTCACGATCTGGAGCGCCCAGGAGAGCCACTCGACGGCGTTGGCGCTGCGCTGCATGGAGGTGCCTGTGCCGGTGAGGACGCTCAGGCGACCGTGCCGCCGGACGGCGTCGCGCAGGTCGAGCAGGTCGCGCTCGGGGAGCCCCGTCGTCGCGGCGGCGCGCGGGAGGTCCCACGGCTCGACCGCCTGGGTGAGTCGGTCGACGTCGAGGGTGTGGGCGTCGATGTGTCGGGTGTTGGCGCCGCCGCCGGGTGAGAGGAGCTCGCGCAGCAGATAGGCCAGCAGCGCGTGGTCGGTCGCGGGGCGCAGCGCGAGGTGCCGCGTGGCCTGCCGCGCGGTCGCCGTGGCCCGCGGGTCTGCGACCCAGAGTTCGCGGCCCTCGCCGGTCAGCGTGCGCAGCATGCGGGTGGGGTTGGGCCAGGCGGTCGTGTGGCCATGGCTCACCATCGGGTTCGACCCGATGATCAATGTGAGGCGCGCGCCCTCGAGGTCCAGGACCGGGTTGGGGATGGGGGCGCCCGTCATCAGGCCCGAGACCAGCGGGAGGCACGGCGTGTCGATCGTCATCGCGGAATAGCGGGAGCGCGTCCCGAGGGCCATGCCGAGGGCGTTGGCGACGAAGAGCCCGAGCGAGTCGAACCCGGCCCCCGTGCCGACGTAGACGCCGAGCGCGTCCGGGCCGTGTTGCGCTCGCAGCTCCGAGAGCTGGCGTTGGAGATCCGCGAGGAGCGTGGGCCAGCTCACGGGCTGCAGCCCACCGCTGCCCCGCAGCGCGGGGTGGTCGAGGCGTTGTGGGTGGTGGTGGAGCGCGCCCATGGCGCGGCCCTTGGGGCAGCAGTAGCCCTGTGAGATCGGGTGCGAGGGGTCACCCCGAACGCTCCGGACCTGCTGGCCCTCTCGCTCGACGAGGACCCCGCAGTGCGCGGAGCAGGTGCGGCAGTAGGAACGAACGGTCTGCGACGCGGTCATAGGGCTCCTCGTTCATGTCGGGGCGCGCGGCCTCGGTCCGCCGAGGAGAGGCGCGCACCGGCTCGAGTATGGCAGACGCCGCGGCTCCGCTGGCTTCAGCACGCTTGCCCTCTGAAAGCTCCGCGGGGTAGCGTGGCCGCCAATGACATCCAAGAAGCACGACGACACCGTACGCAAGATCGCAATCATCGGAGCGGGCCCGGGCGGGATCTGCATGGGGATCCGGCTCAAGGAGGCCGGGATCGACGACTTCGTCCTCCTCGAGAAGGGCGGCGGCGTCGGCGGCACCTGGTACCACAACCGCTACCCCGGGTGCGCGTGCGACCTCCCGTCGTTCCTGTACTCGTTCTCCTTCGAGCCGAAGCTCGACTGGAGTCGGCCCTACGGGATGCAGCCTGAGATCCTCGCCTACATGGAGGGCATCGCCGAGAAGTACGGGATCGTCCCGCATTGTCAGTTCAACACGGCGGTCGAGCAGGCCGAGTGGGACGAGGCGCGTTCGCTATGGCGCCTCCACCTCGCGGGTGGGGAGGTGCTCGAAGCGGAGGTCGTGGTGAGCGCGATCGGGATGTTCAACCACCTGGTCTTGCCCAACATCGAAGGGCTGGACTCGTTCGCGGGTCACCGCTTCCACTCTGCACAGTGGGACTGGGACTATGACCTCGCGGGCAAGCGGGTCGGCGTGGTCGGGAGCGCCGCGAGTGCGGTGCAGTTCATCCCCGAGATCGTGAAGGAGGCCGGCCAGGTCCACTTGTTCCAGCGCACCGCGAACTGGGTCATCCCGAAGCAGGACGACCCGTTCACCGAGGAGCAGCTGGCCGCGTTCGCCGCCGACCCCTCGATCGTCCAGAAGATGCGCGACGAGATGTACGTCCGCGTCGACGAGGGGATGACGTTTGGGGACTCGAAGGCACTGGCGGAGCTCGAGACGTACGGGCGCGGCGCGATTGACGTCGTCGAAGACCCCGAGGTGCGGGCGAAGCTGCAGCCAGAGCACCCGTACGGCTGCAAGCGACCGCTCAACTCCAACGTCTATTACGCCGCCTTCAACGAGCCCAACTTGGAGCTCGTCACCGAAGGCATCGCGCGCATTACGCCGAGCGCGGTCGAGACCGAAGATGGGCAGTCACGCGAGATCGATCTCCTGATCCTCGCGACGGGGTTCTCCGCGACCAAGTACTTGTCTGCCATCGACGTGAGAGGTCGAGGCGGGGTCCGCATCGAGGACGCGTGGGAAGACGGCGCCGCGGCTTACCTGGGGATGACGACCGCTGGCTTCCCGAACTTGTTCATGCTGTATGGACCCAACATGAACAATGGCTCGATCCTCGAGATGCTCGAGATCCAGACCGACCACATCCGCGCGCAGATCGAGCGTCTCGACCGCGAGTCGCTCGCCTGGGTCGACATCAAGCCGGAGCCGATGGCGGCCTACAACGAGGAGGTTCAGGACGCGATCGCCGGGGTCCCCGTGTGGCAGGAGAGCTGCAACGGGTATTACCGGTCGCCTACCGGGCGTATCGTGACCCAGTGGCCCTTCTCGATGAGCGAGCTAAAGGAGCGCGCGTCGCGTCTCGACGAGGAGTCATTCGAGGCCGCGCCCAAGGGCGCATGAGCCGGACGCTTCGTCGGAGCGGTCAGGCCCCTCGCTCCCCTCGACGGTCGTCTCCGCCACGATCTTGCTGCCCGCATCGAGCATCTCGTCCGCCAGGCCCGTGTTCGTGTGGCGCTCGAAGAAGACGTTCGCGCCGCGAGCAGACCCCTGCGAACCGGGCGCTATGCGATAATTCGGCTCTATGGGCGCGCGCCGGTGCGATCGCCCCAGCCGCAGAAAGGGAGCCATGCCTGCTCGCCCGACCGCCTCTGAACGCGTTCGCCAACAGCTCTCTCACCCCGTGATCGACGCCGATGGTCACTACATCGAGTTCATGCCAGCGCTCACGCGCTACCTGCGTGAGGAGGGCGTTGCGCCCGAGGAGATCTTCACGGGTCCAATGGCGCTCGGCGCCGGGACGATGCATGCCGCCGGGATGTCGGACGCGGAGAGGGCCAAGATCCGAGCGACGCGCTCTCCGTGGTGGGCGACGCCCGCCGAGAACACCCTGGACTTCGCGACCGCGACGTTTCCGGCGCTGATGGAGGAGCGGCTCCAGGAGTTCGGCGTCGACTTCGCGATCCTGTACGGCAGCGCGAGCCTTGTCTATCCGCAGCTCCAGGACGCCCGCACGCGCGTGGGTGCGTGTCGCGCCGCCAACCGGTACGCCGCCGACGCTTTCGCGGAGACGGGCCACACCATGATCCCTACGGCGGTGGTGCCCATGCACACGCCGGACGAGGCGATCGAGATGCTCGAGTACGCCACGGGAGACCTGGGCTTTCGGGCGGTCGTCATCGCGGGCTGGGTCGAGCGTGCGGTCGAAGATGTAGCGGGTGGGCCGCATAACGTCTGGTGGGACACCTTCGGGTTGGACAGCGTGTATGACTACGACCCTTTTTGGCGGCGCTGCGTCGAGCTCGGGGTGTCGATCACGTCACACTCCCCGAGTATGGGGATCGGGTTTCGCCGGTCGACCAGCAACTACATGCACAACCACATCGGTCACTTCGCGGCGGCGGGCGAGGCGCTCGCGAAGTCGCTGTTTTTTGGGGGTGTCACGCGGCGCTTCCCCGGGCTGCGCGTCGGCCTCCTCGAGGGAGGCGTCCACGCCGGGGTGGGCCTCTACGCGGACCTGATCGCTCGCTGGGAGAAGCGCAATATCGATGCCGTCATGGCGTACGATCCGCAGCGGATCGACACGAACATGATTGGGGAGATGTTCCAGAAGTACGGCGGCAGCTTGAAGGAGCGTATGGCCGACGCCCCGGTCGACCTCTCGAGCTGGGCGCAGCAGGGTCCCTTCGATGACTTCGCGGGTTTGGGGATCGAGTCGAAGCAGGACATTCACGACCTGTTCGTGCCGCACTTCTTTTTTGGTTGTGAGGCGGATGACCCGATGACCGCCACCGCCTTTGACCGTGACCGCATCCCGCTCGGTTCCGCTATCGGGGCCATGTTCAGCTCGGACGTCGGGCATTGGGACGTCCCGGACATGACCGAGGTGCTCGAAGAAGCCTATGAGAACGTGGACAAGGGGTGGCTCGACGAAGTCCAGTTCCGAGACTTCGTTTTCGGCAACGTGGCGCGTTTCTACACCGACACGAACCCCGCGTTCTTCGAGGGGACCGCCGTGGCCGACTCGGTCGCGGATTGGATCGCGCGGCCGGAGCCGGCAGATCAGACGAGCGTGGCGTAGGCGCCCCGATCGGGCGTTGGCCGACGCAGGAGGCGAGGGAGGCAGTGGCAGCAAAGTATGAGGATTCTGCGTTTCGGGAGCGGTTCGGACCGTGGGCCCTGGTGGCGGGCGGGTCGGACGGGATCGGAGAGAGCTTCGCGCGTGAGCTTGCGCAGAGGGGGCTCGACATCGTGTTGCTGGCGCGGCGGCAGGAGCCGCTCGAGGCGCTCGCCGCCTCTCTCGAAGAGGACTTTGGGGTCCGCGCGTGCGCGGTGCAGGCAGACCTCACCGACGAGCGGATCGGGGAGATCGTCGCCGATGGCACGGGCGAGCGAGAGGTCGGCCTGTTGATCTACAACGCCGGGGCCGTCCACGGCGCGAAGCCCTTCCACGAGCAGCCGCTCGATCACGCGCTTAGCTTGATGCACCTGAACGTTCGGGGACCGCTGACCCTGGCCCATGCCCTGGGCGGGGCGATGCGGGAGCGTGGCCGGGGCGGCATGGTGTTCCTGACCTCGATGGCCGCCGCCGTGGGGTCGGCGTACACGACGACCTACGCGGCGACGAAGTCGTTCGACCTGATCCTGGCGGAGGGGCTCTGGCACGAGCTCGCCCCGCACGGGGTGGACGTCATGGCGGCGGTCGCGGGCGCGACCCGGACGCCGAGCATGCTGAGCTCGACGGATGGGTTCGAGGACTACCCCGGCGTGATGGAGCCGATCGACGTCGCACGAGGGGCGCTCGCGCACCTGGGGAAGGGCCCGATGTGGGTGGCGGGCGAGGCGAACCGATCGGTCGCCGCCCAGGCCTGGATGAACGGGCGGGTGGGCTTCATCAACGGGATGAGTGCCGCGAGCGCCGCCATCTACGGCCTGCCCGTCCATGAGGTCGCGGGCGTCGACTTCACCGAGCCAGACTGACCGGACCTCGGGGGTGAGCTCCGCCGTTGGCGGGGACCGAGGCGCTTGCACCCGGCCGGGTAGGCCCGTAGGGTGATGGGGAACCCGACGGAGGAAGCCGACGTGAGCGCGCAGCAACGCCTGATCTCAGCCGATTCGCATATCTGCGAAGTCGAAGCCTGCTACGAACAGATCGACCCGAAGTTCAAGGACCGCCGGCCGCTCGCTGCGAACGACCCGGACACTGGCGCCTTCATGCGCATTCCCGATGTCGAGATGAAGATACCCATGGGCGCGCTGTGCCGCGCCGGCGTCCCGCCCGAGAAGTGGGGCAAGCCGGTCACGTGGGAAGAGTTGCACCCCGCGGGCTACGACCCGAAGGCGCGCGTCTCCATCCAGCAGGAAGAGGGCGTCCTCGCGGAGGTCCTCTACCCGAGCGTCGGGATGGTGATCTGTAATCACGACGACTGGGATTACAAGAAGGCCTGCTTCGACGCCTATAACCGGTGGCTCGCCGAGTTCTGTGAGCACGCGCCGAAGCGGCTGCTCGGGATTGGAATGGCGGCCTGCCGGACTCCGGAGGAGGGCGTCCGAGAGGTGGCCGAGCTCAAGAAGATGGGCTTCCACGGCGTGATGTTGTGTGGAGACCCCTGTTTCGAGGACTACCACCACCCGGCCTATGACGCGCTTTGGGAGGCGTGTATCGACCTCGAGATGCCCGTCAACTTCCACATCCTGACCAGCCGTGGGGATATGGGCGGCGCGGCGCGTGGGCCCGCGATCATCAACCAGATCATGACGATCCGCGGAAACCAGAACATCATCACCATGATGATCCTCGGCGCGGTGTTCGAGCGGAACCCGAAGCTGAAGGTGATCCTGGTCGAGAACGATGCAGGGTGGATCCCGCACTTCGGCTTCCGCATGGACCACGCTTGGGAGCGACATCGCTGGTGGATGGAGACGGGCGCCATTCAGCGCAAGCCGAGCGAGTATCTGATGGAGAACGTGTATGCCACGTTCCAGGATGACTACAGCGTCAAGCTGGTGCTCGATGGCCTGAACCTGGAGCGGGTGATGTGGGCGAGCGACTTTCCTCACGGCGACGGGACCTATCCGGAGAGCCAGGGGATCGCGGCCGAGATGACCGACGGGATGACGCCCGAGCAGCGGCAGGCGATCCTTCACGGCAATGCCTCGGGGCTGTACGGGGTCGGTTAGGCGCAGGACTCAAAACTTCGGGGCTCCGTGCGCCTCGCGGACCGGTCTCCGGGCGTCTGGCAGACGCGTGGCGCCGGCGTAACGCAACGCCGTCGGCCGTGTCGCCGCATCATTGGAGAGGTCGATTGTGCCCTTCGTTTCCGTTCGCGACATTCGCATGTACTACGAGCGTGGGGGCAACCCGGACAGCGACCGCCGTCTGTTGCTCGTGAACGGCTCGGGCGGCGACCTGCGCCACAAGCCCGGCATCCTGGAGGGTGCGCTCGCCGAGGAGTTCGACCTGTTGGCGTTCGACCAGCGGGGCCTCGGCCAGACGGAGAAGCCGGATCGCTCGTACACCATGGCCGATTACGCCGAGGACGCGCTGGGCCTGCTCGACCACGTGGGTTGGGAGCGTTGCCGCGTCTACGGGATGTCCTTTGGTGGCATGGTGGCGCAGGAGCTTGCGGTGACGGCGCCCGAGCGGGTCGAGCGGCTCGTGCTGGGTTGCACATCCCCCGGTGGCGCGGGGGGAGCGTCTTACCCGCTCCACGAGCTCTTGGACACGCCGCCCGACGACGCGGCGGCCGTTCATGGGCGTCTGCTCGACACGCGGGGGCCGGACGCGGGCGAGCTGATGCAGCAGATCAGCAAGGCGATGGCGATGCGCGGCGGCGCCGGTGCGGAAGAGCCCGGCCGAGATGAGGGGTACCGCCGGCAGCTCGAGGCGCGTCGGGGCCACGACACCTTCGAGCGCCTGCACCGGTTGGACATGCCCGTCCTGATCGCCGCGGGGCGCTATGACGGGATCGCGTTCCCTGAGAATCAGGAGGCGATGCACGCTGCGATCTCGGATTCACGCCTCGAGTGGTTCGAAGGCGGGCACGTCTTCCCGCTGCAGGACCCGCGAGCGAATGACGTCATCCGTGAATTCCTGCTCTAGCCGGAGGTGATGACCGATGCAGATCAACAAGGAGGGCGCGCCGAGCGGTCCGCTCGCTGGGGTTCGCATCCTCGACCTATCGACGATCGTGTCGGGGCCGCTGTGTACCCAGATCCTGGGTGACCTCGGGGCGGATGTGATCAAGCTGGAGCCGCCGCGAGGCGACTCGAACCGGTACCTCGCAGGTTCCAATGAGGATGGGCTGAGCGGTTACTTCGCGCAGGCGAACCGCAACAAGCGGAGCGCCACGCTCGACCTGAAGACGGAGACCGGTGTGCGGGTGCTGCGTGGCCTCGTGACGGGCGCGGACGTCCTGGTGGAGAACTTCCGGCCGGGTGTGATGGAGCGCCTCGGGGTGGGTTATGACGTACTCCGCCAGGAGAATCCACGCCTCGTGTACGCGGCGATCAGCGGCTTTGGGCCGGAGGGGCCGTATGCGGCGCAGCCTGCGTACGACATGGTGATTCAGGCGCTCTCGGGCGTGGCGAAGCTGATCATCGGCACCGACGAGTCCCCGCGCCTGGTGTCGAACTTGTTGGCGGACAAGACGGCGGGCTTGAATGCGGCCTTCGCGGTGTGCGCCGCCCTGTTCGAGCGCGAGCGGAGCGGCGAGGGGCAGCGTGTCGACATCCCGATGCTCGACGCCTTCGCGAGCTTCGTGCATCTCGACCGGATCGGGACCCCGCCGACGAGCGCCGCGGTGCAAGACGGCGGCATCGGCGATCTGTTGTTCCGAGCGTGGCCGACTCAAGATGGCCACGTCGTCGCGCTGGTGATCGAAGACCATCAGTTCTCGGGCCTCTGCCGCGCGGTCGGCCGACCCGAGGTTGCCAACGATGAGCGTTTTGCCCAGATGATGGGCCGATTGCAAAACGCACGAGACTTGATCGGTTTCATGGAGACCGAGATCGCGAAACACCGCACCGCCGACCTGGTCGCTCGTGCGCACGCCGAAGGTGCGCCGGTCGCGTCGGTGAACAACCTGCAGGGGTTCCTCGAGGACCCGCAGGTCCAGGCGAGCGAGGTGGTCTTCGAGCTCGACCACCCCGGGCTGGGGGCGGTCCCGATGTTGCGAAGCGCGCCTCGCTTCTCGCGTACGCCCTCCGATGTGAGGCGTCCGGCCCCGAAGCTCGGCGAACACACGGCTGAGATCCTGCGTGAAGCCGGCCTCACCGAGGACGAGATTGGGACGCTGCTGGGAGATGGCGAAGGCCCTGCTTGAGGCGTGGGCCTCGAGGGGTGTGGAGCCGAGGGGGAGAGACGATGTCTGAGCACGTGCAGGTTGAACTCGAGACGCTGCTCGCCAAGCAAGCGGTTCGCGACGCACTGTCACGCTACTGCCGGGGGCTCGACCGCATGGACAAGGCGATGGCCTACGCCGTGTGGCACCCGGATGGGACCGCGGACTACGAGGGGATCTTCGAAGGGACCGGGCACGGCTTCATCGACTGGGTCTGGGAGGCGCACGCGGCGATGGAGCGGCACTCGCACCAGATCACGAACGTCTTGACGGAGGTCGACGGGGATCGCGCGGCGAGTGAGTCGTACGTGACCGTCTTGCTCTGGCTTGCGAACGACGGGGGCGAGATGCAGACCGAGATCGCCTCGCGCGGCCGCTACCTCGACAAGTGGTCTCGGCGCGACGGCCACTGGGCCATCGACCACCGCTGTCACCTTGTCGATACGCACAGTGTCCGTGAGGTCACACGCGGCGACGTCGCTCCGTCGTCTGCGCGCGACGAGTCGGACCCGTCGTTCGCGTTTATTGCGAAGGGCTGATCTCTCGGGCACCGGCGACCGGCGCCCCCCGGAGCATCTGGAGCATGCGCTCGCGGTCTGCGCGTCCAAGGCGACGCTGCGTGAGGAAGCGCGCGTAGGCATCCTGCGGGGCCGCGGGGTCGAGGCCAATACCCCAGAGTGGATCGATCCGGTCCGGGAGCATCGAATAGCGAATGTCGATGACGAAGTGGGGGTCGTGCGCGTCGAGCGCGAGGTGGTCCTGGGAGAACCAGCGAAAGCGCTCGAGGTCGCGGGATTGCTGTGAGCCTGGGGCCAGCCAGGGTAGGTCGCGCGCCCGGGAGAGTTTTGCGGCGCTCTCGCCGGGGTAGTGAATCGCGTTGAGGCCGACCCGGACCGCGTCCACGTAGTAGCGCCCGGCGGCCTCGTACACGGTCTTCCAAAGCAACAGGCTCGCGAAAGCTGGCTTGGCCTCGATCCGAGCGGGTGCATGGCCGCGGTCGCGCGCGATCGCGAACCCGGCGTCCTCGGCGCGGTCGCGTTGGAGGACCCCGGTCGCGAGGTAGACGAGGGCCCAGAGGCAAGCTGCCCGCGCGAGGGTGGTGCGACCCTGACGCGCGGCGAAGCCGACGAGGAGCAGCAGCGGCAGGGTGAAAAGGGGGTCGACGATCGAGATGTTGTTCCACGCAACGCGGGCGTTGGAGAAGGGCCAGTAGAGTTGTGTGCCGTAGGAGGTGCACGCGTCGAGGAGACCGTGTGTGGCGTAACCGAGCAAGCAATAGAGATATGCGTCTCTCGCGCGGCAGTGGCGCTTTAGGAGCGGGAACAACGCTGCGGTGCAGATCGCGGCGCCGACCGGGATGAACACGATCGAATGGGTGAACTGCCGGTGGTACTCGAGGAATAGCAGGGGGTCGACGGAGGAGCGGATCAGCACGTCGAGGTCCGGCGCCATCCCCGCGAGCGCACCCAGGAGCCCAGCCACCGCGACCTGCTTCGGCCGGGCGACCGCCTGCGCCGCCGCGGCGCCGAGCACTCCCTGACTGATGGGGTCCATCGCTCGCTCTCCCTACCTGGCTCTTCCGGCCTGGGGCTCTCGGAGGCCGCGAAAGAACGTCCGGGTGTCTTCGACCAGCAGCTCGGGTTGCTCGATCGCGGCCAAGTGACCACCGCGCGGCATCGTCGTCCACTGCCGCAGGTCGACCTTTTGCGCTGCCGCGCGTCGCGGGACGCGGGCGTTCTCGCGCAGGAAGTCCGTGACGGCCGTAGGGACCAGGGTGCGGTCAGGGCGCATCCGGAGCGGCGCCCGGCTCAGGGCATCGGTCCGGATCCCGCCGCGCTCCGGCGTGCTAACGCGCTGCCCGCTGCTCATCGTGACGAACCCACCCTGAGCACCTGGCCGGGGAGCGCGCCCGAGAGCCGCCCGGCGCGCACGAGCGTGCGCCCGTTGACGAGTACGCGTTCGATCCCCTCGACGCCGACCTGCCAGCGCTCACCGCCGCCGGGGAGGTCCCGGACGATCCGTTTGGGGCCCAGCTCGAGCCGGTCGAGGTCGAGCAGCACGATGTCTGCCCAGAACCCCGGCGCGAGCAGCCCGCGGTCTCGGAGGCCCACGCGCGCGGCGGGTTCGTGGGTTACGCGCCGGATCCCCTCTTCGAGCGAGTAGAGCTGCCGGTCGCGCACCCAGGTGCTCAAGAAGTACGTCGACCACTCCGCGCCATCGTCCCGGTCGGCGTGGGCTCCGCAGTCGCCGACGCCGACTAACAAGTTGGGGTGCTGGAGTGAGTCTCCGGTGATCGAGGTCCAGTCGGCCGTCTCGTTGCTGTAGATGAACTCGGTCGCGAGCGCGTCGTCTACGGCGAGGTCGGCGATGACGTCTGCGGGGTGTTGTTGCGTCTCTCGTGCGAGTTCGGCGATGGAGCGCCCCTCGGCCTCGGGCGCGCTCGGCGCGTGTTGGACGAGGAGGCAATCGAGCGGAGGCGGGGGGAGCGTGGCGCCCGCGCGCCCGTCCGTGTTCGGGTGGTCGAGAGCCTCGCGGAGCGTCGCGCGGTTCCTTGGGTCGGACAGGCGCGCGAGCCGCTCTTCGCGGGGGAGACGCGACAAGTCCCGCCACTCGAAGACGCCGTCGTAGAGGGATGTCCCACGTTGCCAGGTGAAGGGGCGGCGGTAGGGCTGGGTGCGATAGCTCGAGAAGACCGCGGCGCCGCCCCGTGCGAGCTTCTCGAAGGTCTCGAGGTCGCGCTGCCAGAGCTCGGGCATCCCGAGGCGGTGTCCGAGCCCCTGGGTGAGAATGGGGAGGCCGGTGCGGTCGCCGAGGGCGATCAGCCGCTCGGTGTCGACGCTGTCGAAGCCTGTGATCGCTGAGTCGGGCAGGATGGCGACGCTGCCCCGACCGCGTGCTCCGGCGCGCGCCGCCAGCGCGAGGACCTCGTCGAAGTGGCCAAAGCAAGATGGGACGGGCCGGCCGAACTGGTCGCGGTCGACCAGGCAGGTGGTCGTTGAGAGCCCCGCGGCGCCCGCGTCGAGCGCCTCCGACACGACGCGCTCCATCGCGGCGATCTCGTCGGGTTGGGCGGCGCGCTCCGATGCGGCCTCCCCCATCACGTGGCGCCGCACGCTGGAGTGACCGATGTAGGTCGCGGTGTTGACCCCGAGCTGTCCCTCGAGCGCGTCGAGGTACTCGGGGAAGTGCTCCCAGCGCCAGGTGAGGCCCTCCTCCAGCACGCTCGGCGTCATGCCCTCGACCGCGGCGAAGAACCCGGTCAAGAAGGGGCGGTCTGCGGGGGTGCAGGGAGCGATCGAGAAGCCGCAGTGCCCGCTCACCACGGTGGTGACCCCGTGGAAGCACGAAGGGGTCGCGCAGGGGTCGAAGTCGAGTTGTGGGTCGTAGTGGGTGTGGTGATCGACGATCCCAGGCATCACGACGAGCCCCGCTGCGTCGATCACCTCCGGGGCGGTCGCCCCGTCGAGCCGGCCAACCGCGGCGACTCGTCCGGACTGGATCGCGAGGTCCGCGACGCGGGAGGCCTGGCCCGAGCCGTCGACGACCCGGCCCCCTCGGACGATGCAGTCGAACTCCATCTCCTGATCGTACCGCTCACGAGCGCGGGGTGGGGTGCGGTTGGCGGTTCCGTTCCGGGCGCGGGAGGTCGTATCATGCGGGCATGACTCAATCCGGCTTGTTCGATCGATTGCGGGTGCTCGATCTGTCTCGGGGGATCAGTGGCGCCTACGCTACGAAGCTCCTGGCCGATCAGGGCGCGGATGTGTTGAAGGTCGAGGAGCGTGAGCGCCCCGACCCCTTGCGTCGGGAGACCGCGTGCGGCGTCGAGCTGCCCGAGGGGGAAGACGCCGCGCTCTTTCGGTTCCTGAACGCAGGCAAGCGGAGCGCCGCTTTCAGCGATGTCGCTCAGTTGCTGGTCCTGGCGGGTGAAGCGGATGTTGTCGTCGAGAGCTTCGAGCCGGGCGATCCGCCGGGTCTGCTGGGTGAGCCCACGGCGCTGCGCGAGCGATTTCCCCGGCTCTCGACCGTCGCGATCTCGCCGTGGGGCCGGACGGGTCCGTACGCAGACCGACCCGCGACCGAGTGGACGCTCCAGGCGGGGTCGGGCTTCATGTCCCGCCGAGGGCGGCCCGAGCGCGGGCACATCGGTGCGGGGGGGCGCCTCGGGGAATACTCCGCAGGCGCCTTCGCTGCGGTGGCGGCGCTCTCGGCCTGTCGCGAGTCGCGCGGTACGGGCGAGGGGCGCTGCGTCGACGTCTCGATGTTCGAGTCGATGCTGATCTGCAGCACGCAGTACTGGGACCTCGACGCCCAGATGCGGGGTGGGCAACTCGTCCAGTACCTCGACATCCCGGCGGTGGAGCCGGCGAAGGACGGTTGGATCGGCTTCTCTCCGCAGACGAGCGAACAGTGGAAGAGCTTTTGTTTACTGATCGAGCGACCCGAGATCGCTGAGGACGACCGGTATCTGACCGCCGACATGCGGCAGGCCCATCTCGACTTCCTACACGACGCGATCCACAGCTGGACGCGAGAGCGGACGATCGACGATATCCTCGAGTTGTGTGAGGCACTCCGAATCCCGGCGTCACCGGTCGGCAACGGCGAGCTCCTCACGGAGACGGATCACTTCGTGGCGCGCGGCGTCTTCGTGGACAACCCGCACGGGTTCACGCAACCCCGTGTTCCCTACGCGCTCTCGGCGTGCGAGCGCCCCGGTGTTCAGCCCGCCCCGAGCCTGGGCGCAGACGAGGCGGCCTGGCGGCCTCGGCCGCTGGCCTCTGCCGAGGCGGATCCCCCGGCGGGGGACGGGGCCTTGGCGGGCTTGCGCGTCGCGGACCTCACGGCCTTCTGGGCGGGCCCGTTTGCGACGAACGTGATGGCCCTGCTTGGGGCCGATGTCATCAAGGTTGAGTCCACAGGTCACCCGGATGGGATGCGGTTCGTCAATACCAAGCCCGACGTACCGATCTGGGAGGGCGGGTGCATCTTCCACGGTGCGAACCCGCAGAAGCGGGGGACCACGCTCGAGCTGGACCGGGAGGAGGGGCGGGCGCTTCTGCGAAAGCTCATCGAGGGGTCGGACCTGTTGGTGGAGAACTTCTCGCCGCGCGTCCTGGCGAACTTCGGCCTGGAGCCGGAGACGCTGCTGGCGTGGAACCCGCGGCTGATCGTGGTCCGCATGCCGGCGTGGGGGCTCGATGGGCCCTGGTACAACCGAACGGGCTTCGCGATGAACGTGGAGCAAGCGAGCGGAATCGCGTGGCGTGCGGGCTACACGTCGCAGCCGCTGACCGCGAACTTCTGCGACCCCGTGGGTTCGCTGCACGCGCTCGTCGCCGTGTTCGCGGCGCTCGAGCACCGAGAGCGGACCGGGGAGGGGCAGGTGATCGAGGTCCCGCTCGTCGAGCCCGCGCTCAACCTGGCCGCTGAGCAGATCGTCGAGCACAGCGCGTATGGCGTTCGGCTCGACTCGGAGGGAAACCGAAACCGGCGACACGTCCCGCAGGGGATCTACCGCTGCGCCGATGATCGTTACGTCACGCTGGCCGTGCGTTCCGATGCAGAGTGGGCGGCGTTGGCCGCGGGCTGGGCGGGCGGCGGGGACGCCGTCTTCGGTGACGAGGGCCTCGCGACGCTCGTGCAGCGCCGAAAGCGGCACGACGAGATCGACACCGCGATTGGGCGGTATACGGCCCAGCGGTCTGCGGAGGAGGTCGCGAGCGGGCTATCTGCCGCCGGGATTCCGGCGGAAGCGCTCATCAACGGGATGGACGTGATGCCTCACCCCCAGTTGATCGCCCGCGAGTTTCACCAGGTGTTGGATCACGCGCTCACCGGGAGCAATCGCTACAGCGGGCTGCCCTACGTGGGACTCGCGGATGGTCTCCCCACGATTCCCCCGCCCACGTTGGGGCAGCACAATCACGCTGTACTCGTCGGAGAACTCGGTGTCTCCGAGGAAGAGTTCGCCTCGCTCGAGGAACAAGGCGTCATCGGAACGAAACCACCTTGGGCCTAGGCCCGGAGTGGGAGGAGGCGCTCGAAGGCTGAGCACCTCCTCCCGTTTCCTGGCGTGGGTGGGACACGCCAGTGGTCACGCCGCTCGCCGGGGGGTGTCGAGCGTTGTCGTGACCCTTCTGCGAGTGACCGCCTTGTGGCTGCGAGAGACGAAGGCAGCTCTCAGGTAGGCGTAGGCGCCGGAGGCGGCGATGAAGCTGATTGCGCAGCCGGCAGAGAGGAGTGTGGACTCATGCATGGTCAGTTCCCCCAAGAAGAAGCGCGCCGCCCGACAGAATGGACGGAACCCAGATCCCAACGAAGATTCCCTGCTCCGTACTCCCCGTGAAGTAAAGAGACACGGACATCACGAATGACAGCCCGGCTGCGAGCATGAAGAGTGCCTTCGGCTTGCTGATCCCCGGTACGAAGTCGCGCTCTTCTGCGGCCTCTTCGAGCAGTGCCTGTTCGATTTTCGATTTCACGATGCTTCCCTTTCCTGCGGTGGCCCCATGTCGGTCCGCCCGCTCTTGTTTCTTGTCAAGCCACGGCACCCCACGATGGGAAGCCACCTCACCTCGGCTAGGGATCCGGTGGCCGATCGAGAGAGGCACCAGCACCCGGCCCCCTGCGACTCGTATGGAAAAACCTATACGATATTCGTTTTTTTCGGCTTCTTGTCCAGATCCCATGCCGGTAATATCGGATGGTTGCCGGTATTTGTCAATATATATTCTATACAAATTCAATAATGTACAGTTTTTATGGACAAGGGTGCCTAAAGCGCGTACTCGCGCCGGCTTCGGAGCATGGACTCATGCCAGGGCGGCTTCGCGGCGGCCCGCCGAGGCCCGCGGCGGGCCGGTGGGCGGGTTCCGCAGGCCCGCAGGGGCGTCTAGAAGGTCTGCGGTAGACCCAGGTGCTTTTTGAAGACCCGGTCCCGCAATGCGATCAGGTTCGCATTGCAGCCTCCGGGCCAGCTGGAGTAGCTCTTGCGAATGAAATCGGGCATCGGCGAGGTCTCCGGCGGGAGCGGTTGGATCAGATTGGAGAACGCGGCCCAGTAGATGTCGGGCGCGCGGAGCGAGGCGCCCATTAGATAGGGGCCGCCGCTCCGTTCGAGCTGGTCCGCCAGCATCGCGAGGATCGCCGCGGTCCGGGTGTCCGCCTCTTCGGCGGTCGCCCCCTCCTCGATCCCGTACTTCCAGGACATCGAGTCCGGTCCGCCATTTGGCATCCCGGCGAGCAGGCCAAGCCGGCGAGACCAGCCGAGTCCCATCTCCCCGCAGATCTCGTGACACAACCCGAACATGAAAGCCCGCTCCCGCGGATCGCTCGGGATCAGCGCCGGCTCCGGCTTCAGCCGCTCGGCGAGCAGTAGGATCTCTGCCCAGCCGCTTCGTGGTCGCTCGCTCTCATACATCGCAGCGGGGGCGCTCGACTGCCGCGTCCATTCGATGAGCTTGGGGTCCGCCGTCGCGGCCGTCTGCCGGACCGCGACGTACTCGATCCCCTTCACCGCCAGGATGCCCTTGGCGGACTCGCCCCAGGGCCCTGGAACACCCGCCGTCAGGACCAGTCGCAGACCCGGCCGTTCGATCGCGTCCTCGACTTCGATGTACTGCGTCGTCATGTTCGCTTCCCTCTCGCGTGTGATGTGGTCTCGTCGGTCTGGGGCTCGAGCGCCGCGCGAAGCGCCGGGTCCGCGGCCTTGGCCGCGATGAGCCGTTGCGTCCCCGACGCGATGCTCGGGAGCGAGTGCGCGAGGATCGCAGCTCGGTAGCTGGGCCGCTCGCGGAGCCTCTCCCAGTATGCCCCCGTCGCCGCCCGTCGGCCGCCCCCGATGAAGCAGTGCAAGCTATCCGCCTCACGCAGCCGCTCGAAGATCGGGAGCCAGCTGACATCGGCGAGCGAGAAGCGCTCTCCGAGGATCCAGGGCCCCCCGCTCTCCTCGAGCTGTGCGTCGAGCGCGTCCAGGTGTCGCGCTATCTGGGAAGCGCACTCCGCCATGATGCTGCGGGCCGGGCTCCTCGGGAGCCGCGAGAGCCCACCTGCCTTCATCGCCAAGAACAGGAGCGCGCGGCGTTTGAGGCGATGGAAGAGGACCCCCTCGGCGATACGCCAGTAGGGGACCTCTTCGATCATCGCTGCGAACAGCGGCACCGTGAGTCCTGGGACCGCGTTGCCCGCCGATTCGCTTGCGTTGGCGATGGGGTCGTCCCCCACGAGTGAGGCGCGGTCGACCCAGGTCTGCATCGCGGCACGTCGCGCAGGATCGGCGGGCACCAGTTCACCGGGGGTGTCGCTGTGGTCGGCGGCGTAGCGGATGATGTCGTGTGATTCGTAGACCGGGTGTCCGCGGTGGATGAGCACAGGGACGACGGCGGCAGGGTTGATCGCGAGGAAGGCCCGGCTCAGGTTCTCGTAGGCCCCTGTCTCGATCAGGTCGATGTGGTGACTGACGTATTCGATGCCGAGCTCGGCCAGGCAGAAGCGGACCTTCTTCGAGCAGAGCGAGAGGCCGTTGTGGTAGAGCTCGAACTCCGCGTCGTAGGGGATGTCGATGTCTGCGTGCAGGCCCCCGGCCATCGGACGTGTGCGGCGATGCGATCGCTCGCGTAGGAGCCAGATGCTAGCGCTGAGCACCGCGAGGATGAGCCACATCGGAAGCCGTCCTCTTTCTTCTCCGCGATCAGCGGGTGGAGTCTTCGTCGTCGACGCGTGCCAGGTCGGCCGCTACGCGCCGCGCGCCAATCAGGCAGACGAGTGCCGAGAAGAGCGGCGCCGCGGTCGGGATCAGTAACGAGTAGCGGATCGCCTCGTCCCCAAAACGTGTGGACATACTGTCTGACACGACACCGACGAGGAGCGGGCCAATGCACAGGCCGACGAGGGTCGACACGAGGGTCGACATGCCGGCCGCGACGGCGCGCATCCGAAGACGCGCGACGCCTTGGATCGTCGCCATGAATGGCGCGGTGAAGAAGGATCCGACGATCGAGCCGACGAAACTCAGGTAGAAGGCGAACGGGACCCCCAGCAGGGTGTCGCCTTGTGGCCAGAGGAGAAAGGCGACGAGGATCGGGACGGAGATTGCCTGACCGGCGGCCGGGATCCACAGATACCAGCGCGGGTCATCGCGGCCCATCCCGTCCGCGAGCCGCCCCCCCAACCAAATGCCGAAGGCCGAGGGCAACGGGCTCGTCAAGAAGTACCAGAGACCTGCATCGGCTGGGCCCATGTCGTAAAGCCGGATGATGAACGCCGGTTCCCACATGTTGCGTCCCATCGCGGCGAACAGGGAGAAACCATTGGCAATGAGGATTGTCACGTACGTCCGGTTCGCGAGCAGGTGGCGAACGACCTCGCCGACCGGAGCGCTGCCCGCGGTACGCCCTGGTTCGCTCGCGCCGCGAGTCGGCTCCCGAACCGTGAGGCTATAGAGCAGGGCGAGGGCCATCCCCGGGAGGCCCGCGGCCAGCAAAGCCGCTCGCCACCCAGAAGCCTCGGCGACCTGCCCGCCGATCAACATCCCAGCGCCCATCCCGAGCGTCGCGCCGACCGAGATCACGGCGATGCCGCGCGCGCGGAAGGCGGGGGGCAAGTAATCCGAGAGCAACGAGATGTTGGGCGCGGTCCCGCCTGCCTCGCCGACGCCAACTCCCATCCGCGTCAGGAAGAGCTGTCCGAACGTCGTCACCCAATAGCCTGCCGCGGTGAAGATGCTCCAGAGGAAGAGAGAGCCCGCGACGATCCATCGGCGAACCCACACGTCGGCGAGCCGCGCCATGGGGAGCGTCAGGAACGCATAGACGATCGCGAACGAGGGCCCGAGCAGCAGGCCGAGCTGGGCGTCGGAGAGCTCGAACTCGGCCCCGATCTCGTCGATCAGGATCGAGACGATGGTGCGGTCGAGCGTGCTGAAGCCGGACACCAGCAGCGCCAGGAACAGGACCCAGAGCGTATAGGGGAGCGGGTAGGGGCCGCTCCAGCGTGCGAGCGGTCCGCGAGCGCGCTCATTCATTCGAGGTTCTTGGCTCCCAGGTCTTCGCGGTAGGTGCGGGCGGCGAGCGCGTAGTGAACGCACGCCCAGGGCATGAAGATCACGCAGCTCATCAGCGCGAGGGGCAAGGAGTCATTTCCTCCATAGAAGTTGCTCAGGTAGCCAACGACCAGGGGGCCGAGACCAAACCCCACGATGTTCATCGCGAACAGCGCGACTGCCGACATCACGGACCGCATCCGCGGTTTCACGAGCGACTGGAGCTGGACGTGTCCGAGCGCGGAATACAGGTGATTGAACAGCGTGGCGACCGCGATCCCGCCGAGCGCGAGCGAGGCGACGGGTGTCCAGTAACTGAAGAGCGAGAACGGGATGGAGATCAGGGCACCCGCCATGGGGAGCCAGAAGACCCAACGCTCGTCGCGTCGTCCGAGGACGTCCGTCAAGAGCCCGCTCGAGAGCACGGCGACCCCGCCGACGCAGCCCGCGATCAATCCGAGGGAGAGGCCGATCTCGGTGAGCGAGAGGCCGTGGACCCGCTGGAGGTAGGCCGCGTTGAAGCTGCCAAAGGCCGCTAGCGGCAGCGTCTGCAGCGAGTTCCCGATCAATGAGTGGCGCAGCGACTTCAACCCCCACATGAAATGGAGGACTTCGCGGAGCGGCTGGGGGGTTGTATCGACCCCGGACTCCTGTCCGCCTCGGGTGGGTTCCGACAGCGTGAAGCGGACGATGAGCGCGAGGGCGATCCCTGGGATCCCCATCAGTAGGAAGGCGTTTCGCCAGCCGACCTCATCCGCCAGGTAGCCGCCGAACGCGAGGCCGAACAGCGTGCCGATCGGGATCCCGAGCGAGTAGGTCGAGAGCGCCGCGCCGCGGCGTTCGGGCGGAAACAGGTCGGAGATCATGGAATGGGCCGGCGGGGTGCAGCCGGCCTCCCCGACGCCGACGCCCACCCGCGCGGCAAACAGGGTGAAGAAACCGCGCGCGAGCCCGGAGACGGCGGTAAAGAAGCTCCAGATTCCGAGCGCGAACGCGATGAGGTTTCGCCGGTTTGTGGAGTCTGCGACGCGGCCGATCGGGATGCCCATCGAAGCGTAGAAGAGCGCGAAGCCTCCGCCGACGATCCAGCCCATCTGTGCGTCATCGAGGCCGAGGTCCATGCGCACGGGCTCGACCAGGATGTACATCAGCTGGCGGTCGATGTGGTTGACCACGTAGATCAAGGTCAACAGACCTAGCGTGTAGCGGGCGCGCGGTGGGAGGCCTGTGTGGCTGGGCTCGGCCTGCTCGCCCTCGCTGCGCTCTGTCATGGGGCGGTCGCCACCGCGTCGAGGTCGACGCGCAGGATCCGGTCGCCGGCGAAGGAGCCGATGAAGAGCTCGTCGCCGACTTGGAGCCCGACAGTCCCTGCGCCCATCGGTGACCCGCGGCTGTCGAAGCGCACGGCCGTCTCCATCGTCTCGGGATCGACGGCGACGATCTGGAACGGGATCGGGCAAGGCCCGCTCTTCAGCGCACTGCAGACGGCGAAGCTCTCCTCATCCTCGGCAAGGAGCAGGGCGACGAGCAGCTTCCCGTCGGGTGCCCAGGTTGAGTTGTCGAGCGACCCTAACGTGGCGCGTCCCGTCACTTCACCGCTCGCGAGGTCGATGCGTTGCAGTCCGTCTCCCATACTAGAGTTCAGGAACAGCGTCGTTTCGTCGGGCGAGAGCTCGATACCGTTTGCCAGTCGCGCCGACGCACCTGCGACCTGCTCGAAGCCGCCATCGGGCGTCCACCGCCAGACCCAGCCGGGAGCGCGCGCCTCGAAGAGCGCTTCCTCGGAGACGCGGGGCATCATGTGGGAGGTCATCAAGCTCCCGTCGCGGAGGACGAGGACCTCGTTCAGCCAGGCGCCCTCGGGCGGAATGACACAGCCGCGCCATTCGACGGTCCATGCGGGCGTGGGAGCGCCCTGGGCGCCCGCCTCATCTGCTTCCTCCGCCCGCTCCAGGACCTCGAATAGCTCGATCGACTCACGGGTTCCGTGCTGGACCACGGCGAGCACGAGCGCGCCATCGTTCCGGCGGGCGAGGTCGATCCCATGGGGGCTGAAGTCCGCGGGAGGAGGAGAGGGGCACGTCGGGTCTCCCCATCCTGCTCGCGCGGGGCCTTGGGCATCCCCTCCCCGAAATAGCGTATGGCGCTCGTCGCGGATGAGGTCGAACAGCGCGAGCCCACCGCTGCGGCCGCCCTCCATCGCCCCATACTCGCTGACGAGCAACGCCTCCCCGCCGGGGAGCGGCGCGAGGTCTTCCGGGTTCTGGAACGAACAAACGGGGCGCTGGCCGTCCTGGGCTTCGCAACCAGCCGCCGTCTCGCCAGCGGTCGCGGTTGCCGCCGTCGCGAGCGCGAGGCAAGAGTAGACGAGTTTGAACATCGAGCTCCCCGTTTGAAGCAAGGAAAAGTGGCTTTCGCAGCATACCCTGATCGCTTGGTAGGGATGGGGGTGCTTTGTTCGGTTTGATCGGGTTCTCGGCGCTTTCGGATCCCTCCCCCGTGCTGAGCGAGCTACGATCTGAGTCATTCGATCGAAATCTGAGGGTGCTTTTGACTCGCTCGATTCTTTGGCTTGTGATCGCTGCGTTTGCCGTCGCCTGTGCCAGCACGTCGTCGCCGCCTGATGTGGCGCAACTCCAGCGCGGTGCATCGGCTGGCGACCCCGCAGCACAGCTTGCGCTGGCCGAGCTCTACCTGCGAGCGGACGGCGTCGAGCACGACCCCAGGAAGGCCTTCGATTGGGTGTCTCGCGCTGCCCGCCAGGGGTACGCGCCGGCGCAGGTCGAGCTCGCGCGGTTGCTCCGCACCGGGACGGGCACGCCTCGTGATGTCCCCGCGAGCCTGGACTGGCTCCAGGCTGCTGCGGATCAACAGGATCCGCGCGCGCTCGCCTTGTACGGAGGGGTCCTCCTGCAGGGGACGGGGACGGACGCCGACCCCGTCGCGGGTCTCGAACTGGTTCGCGCAGCGGCAGGCGCCGGGGACCCAACGGGGTACTACTACGTTGGCCTCGCGCACGAGCGCGGGCTCGGGCTGCCGGCCGACGCGACGGAGGCGCTTCGTTGGTATTCGCTCGCTTCCGAGGCCGGCCTGGCGCAGGCGCAGAACGCGCAGGGCCTGCTGCTCGCGAGCGGCGACGAGGCCTCGCCCGACACCGAGCAGGCGCTCGCGCTTTTTCGGCTCGCGGCCGAAGCGGGGAACGCGGAGGCGATGTTGAACCTTGCGCGCGGTCTGGCAGCGAGCGATCAGACGGAGGACCACCAGGAGGCCCTCGTTTGGGCGCAAGAAGGCGTGACCGCGGGGGCGAGCGACGCGCTGCTCCTCGTCGGCGAGTTCCATGAACAGGGCGTGGGGGTCGCTCCCAGCGTCGACGAGGCGCGACTGTGGTGGACCCGCGCTGTGGAGGAAGGGTCTTCTGCTGCGGCCTATCGGCTGGCGCGCTCGCTGCGGGAGGGAGAGGCTTCGCCAGAGGACCTGGAGGCGTCGTTCGTGTGGTTGGGCCGTGCCGCGGAGTCGGGCGATGTCGACGCGCAGCTGGACCTCGCCATCGCGCTGGAGGAAGGAGAGGGTGTCGACGCCGACCCCGCCGCTTCCACCGAGTGGTATCGCCGCGCCGCCGAGAACGGCAGCACGACGGGCCAGGCGTTCTATGGCCGCAACCTCTCGCTGGGGATCGGTGTCCCCGCAGCAGACCCGGAAGCCGGGATGCAGGACATCCTCGCGGCGGCGACGGCGGGTGATCCGCGGGCGCAGACGCTGGCGGCGTACGCCTATCAGTTCGGTCGCGGCGTGACGCGGGACCTCTCTCGCGCGGCGGCTCTCTACCGTGAGGCGGCGGAAGGCGGGGACGCCGATGCGCAGTTCAATCTCGGGCTGATGTACGCCAACGGTCAGGGGGTCTTTCGTAGCTTGGCGCTGGCCCGGCGTTGGGTCGACCTGGCTGCAGCGCAGGGCCTGTCACAGGCGCAGAACTTCATCGGGGCGACGTATTGGCTGGGTCGCGGCGTGCAGCGTGACCCCGCGCTGGCCGTCGAGTGGTTCATGAGAGCAGCCGACCAGGGGGACCCGGAGGCGATGCGGAACCTGGCGGTGGCCTATCTCCGGGGCGAGGGCATCGAGAAAGACCTGGTGGCGGGAGAGAGCTGGCTCGAGCGCTCCTCGAATCGGGGCTTCCCCCCGTCGCAGCTCGCCCTCGCGCAGTTCTACCGCACCCGCCCCGATGGCGAGGCGGACGCGGTGAGAGGTTACGCTTGGTTGCTCGTCTGTAGTGAGGCCGGCTCGTCGCAATGCGCGGAAGCGATGAAAGAGGCCGCATCCGAAATGAGCGCCGCGGAGCGAGAGCAGGCGGCGAGTCTGGCGGATGAGCTCCGCGGCGCGATCGAGAAACCTTGATCGCAGCCGTACAGGCGGCGGAAAGCGGTACGTGAGTCAGGTGCGTCTCCATATTCGTGGGTGTCACGCGTGCGTGGCGTGGGATCGCTCCGAGATTCGGTCGCGGTGAGCGAGTCGAAGGAAAGTCCGGAAGTGGGTCTCGGCCGTGTCTGGTCGACGCTTCAGATCCCGCACTACACCCCGTTCTTCACCGCGAACTTCGCGCAGTTCCTCTTTTCACATGTCGCGATGATGTCCATGTACTGGTTGATGACCAGCCTCACGGACTCGCGCTTCTACATCACCCTCGTCTCGTTCTTCCAGGGAGTGACCGTGTTCGTCCTCTCGCCCTGGGGGGGTGTCATCGCGGACCGGGTCTCCAAGAAGAACCTGCTCGTCATCGGTCGTCTCGGGATGGTCGCGCTGGTGGTCGTCATGGGCGCGCTGGTTGAAGCGGGCGTCGCGAAGATCGTGCATCTCTGGATTGGGTCGGTCGTGGGCGGCGTGATCATGTCCTTGATGCAGCCGGCCTCGCAGACGTTTGTCTATGACCTCGTTGGGCGGGACCGACTCGAGAACGCGGTCGCGCTCAACGCGACGGCGGGCGGCGTCGCCAACGTGTTCGGACCTGCCGCCGGTGGGATGATCGTCGCGGCGGTGGGGGTCGCGTCGAGCTTCTTCATCGCAGGGGCCGGGATGTTCATGGCCGCGGGGCTCTTGTTGGCGATCCCGGTCGCGGGGCGGACGGTGCGCACGATCGAACGGCAGCACCCCGTCGAGGAGATTCGAGAGGGGTTCGCGTGGGTCTGGAACGACCGCGGCGTTCGACTCGTGATGCTCGCTTCCTGTATGGCGCTGTTCAACGGCGCGATCTCTTCGATGCGACCGGTATACGCGCGTTTTGTGCTCGACGTCGGAGAGGTGGGCTTGGGTTGGATGTCCGCCTCTCATGGCGCGGGCACCGTCCTGATGGCGGTGGTCTTGGCCATGCTCCCGCGTTTTCGTTTTGTCGGGCTCTGGATCACGGGGGGGATGTTCGGCTTCGCGCTTTGTATCCTGCTCTATTCGTTCGCGTTCTCCTATTCGTACATCTTGTTCGTCGAGTTCTTGCTCGGAGCAACGGGTCAGATCTGGAACGTGACGGTCATGGCGGGGCTTCAGCTCGCCGTCCCCGAGCAGATGCGGGGCCGGGTCATCTCGATGGTCTTCATGGCGGCGCAGCTCGGTTTCGTCGGGCAGCCGATCGTCGGCGCCCTGGCGGATCGGTTCGGGGATCAGATCGCGCTCGGGATCTTCGGTGCGATCCCGAGTGTGGTGCTGTTCCTCATGTTGCTGACGCGATCGAGCGTCTTGCGCCGTGTCGGCGAGTCGGCCCCGAGCTAGCGCGGCTTGCTCGAGAAGAAGAGCGCTCCGTCTCCGAACTCGTGAACAGACGGAAACCGTGACTGGAAGTGGGCGTCCTGCCGGATCGTGTTTTGCAGCGCGCGTCGGCGTTGGGGGGTCTGCGTGAACTCCCTCGAGAGATAGATCGCGTCGATCGGCAGGTACTCGGCTTCGATCCATTCCGTGGCCAGGATCGTGTCGCCATTCGGGAGCGCGTCGTAGTGCGTCCGAACGCTGCGGCGCCCGGTCTCCCACGCGACCGCGTAGGAGTGGTCGGAGAGAACGATGTCGTCGGCTTGTGTGTGCGTCCGGACGAACGCGAGCTGCTCGGGGTCGAAGCGCGCGGTCTGACGCTGGATTGAATCGCCCGCCCCGAAGACCGCGGGGAGGTGGAGCGTGAGGAGGATGCCGAGCGCGAAGACGGGGACCCGCCCCGCGCCGACCCTGGCGGTAAGCGTCCAGAGCGTCGCGGCAGCGAGGAGCATGAACGGAGGCAGGAACTGGAAGTGATATTTGTCGAAGTAGATGTCGGTGAAGCTCACGAGCAGCGCGTGCGACACGAAGGCGGCGAAAAGCACGAGGGCCGGGCCCCGCAAGGTGCGCAGCGGTGCGATCGGAAGGAGCGGCAGCGCGGCGAGCACCGGTAGCAGGAAGGTCTTCCCGAGCGTGGGGAACTCGAGGGCGAGGGTGGCGCCGTTGCGCAACCACTTGGCAAGGACGGCGCTGGGGTGCGCCGCGAGGAACGTGGCCGGGGAGACGAACGTGGTCACCCAGGGCTGCTGGATGTCCCATTTGCCACCGCCCGATCCGGTACCCGCTGGGAGCAGGAAGTAGCTGTGCAGGGAGAACAGCGGGTCGCCGGTAACGAGGGTGTTGCGGACGAGCCAAGGCATCAGCATGAGGACGACGCCCGAGAGCCAAGCCGCGACGTGTCGCGAGCGAGAGGGACTGCGCGCGGCGACGCAGGCCAGGAGCGCCGGCGCGGCGAAGAGGGCGTTCGTTCGGGACAGCGCCGCGAGTCCCAGGGCTGCGCCCGACAGGATGGCGCCCAGCGAAGCGGGCTGATCCGAGAACCGCCAAAGCAGATACAGCGAGAGCGTGAAGAAGAAGATCTCGGGTGCCTCGGCGAGGCCAGAGGGCGTCGTCTCGAGCAGCGACGCGTTGGCGGTGACGAGCAGCCAGCTGCCCGCCGCGAGCGGGAGACCGCCGACCTGCCGCCCCCACCCGAAGACCAGGCCAGCGGTCAGCGCGTGGAACAAGACCCCGGAGGCGACGACGGCGACCGTCCCGACCCCGAAGACCCCGTAGCTCGCGGCGATCGCCAGAGACGGCAGCGGGAAGCGGTGCAGGTTGGGCCACGCGTTCTCGAGGCTCCCGCTTTCTTGCAAGAACTCGAGGTGCAACAGGTAGATTGCCTGGCGGGTGGTGAACCCGTTGCCCGCGTGGAGCTCGCGCGCGATCTGCGCGTAGTCAAACGCGTCGGGCCGCCAGAGTCCCGTGACGTACGTCGCCGCGAACGCCGAGAGGCCGGCGCCGGCGAGGAGGGCAGCGAGCGCGGGGAGCAAAAGAGGCATCACACTCCGGTGGTGGAGCTGCCAGAGTAGCGTTCCCGGGTGATAGGATGCGCTTCGGGGGCCTGGATGGCGCTCGTCGACATCGCTGGCTGGAGGCGGAGAACATGGGATGGAAGCGGGGGGCCTCGTACCCGGGTACTTGGCGGCGCGCTCGGCGCTGGACGGGTCCGGGCGCGTGAGCGAGCCGGTCACCCACTACCGGACCTGCCCTCTGTGTGAGGCGACCTGCGGGCTTGCGGTCGAGACCGATGGCGAGCGGGTGGTTCGTGTGCGGGGGGACGAAGAGGACGTCTTCAGCCGTGGCTACGTCTGCCCCAAGGGCACCCAGCTCGGGGCGCTCCACCACGACCCGGACCGTCTGCGGAGCCCGCTGGTCCGGCGCGACGGAGCGCTGCAGGAGGCGACGTTCGAGGAAGCCTTCGCGGCGGTGGAGGCCGGCTTCGACCGCCTCGTCGAGCGCCACGGCCGCGGCGCCCTCGCCGCGTACGTCGGCAACCCCAACGCGCACAACATCGCGAGCACGGTGTATCTAGGCCCTTTCCTGCGCTCTCTCGGAACGCGGAACCTCTTCTCCGCGAGCACCCTGGACCAGATGCCCAAGCATGTCTCCAGCGGGCTCATGTTTGGTCACCCGGGGACGATCCCCGTCCCGGATCTCGACCGCACGGAATACTTGTTGCTCCTCGGGGCCAACCCGGTCGAGTCGAACGGCAGCCTGGCCACGGCACCGGATTGGCCAGGCCGGTTGCGGCGCTTGCGCGACCGGGGCGGGCATCTGGTGGTCGTCGACCCGCGCGCGACTCGAACCGCGGCGCTCGCGAGCGAGCACGTCCGGGTCCGGCCCGGGGCGGACGCCTGGCTCCTGGTCTCGATGATTCAGGTCTTGTTCGAAGAGGGGCTTGTCGACGATGCGTTCCTGACGCAGTGGACCGAAGGTGGTGCCGCGCTCCGCGAGGCCGTCGCGGCGTTTACGCCCGAGCGTGTCTCGTCGGCTTGTGAGGTCTCCGCGGGTTTGATCCGGCGGTTGGCGCGTGAGCTCGCTGCCGCTCCGAGCGCCGCGGTGTACGGCCGCATTGGGACCCATACGACGGGCTTTGGCACGTTGGCGTCGTGGGCGGTGGATGTCTTGAACGCGATCACGGGAAACCTCGATCGCGCCGGCGGAGCGATGTTCCCGTCGGCGGCGCACGCCGCGGCGGGTCCGGCCGAGCCGCGACCGTTCCTGGTGGGGCGTTGGAAGAGTCGTGTGGGGGGCTACGGCGAGGCGCTCGGCGAACTCCCGGCGGCGGCGCTGGCTGAGGAGATCGAGACGCCCGGTGAGGGGCAGATCCGCGGGTTGTTCACCGTCGCCGGGAACCCCGTGCTCTCGGCCCCGGGTGGGGATCGCCTGGACGCTGCGTTGGCCGGGCTCGAGTTCATGGTCAGCGTCGACATCTATTGCAACGAGACCACGCGGCACGCGGACGTGATCTTGCCGCCGCCGTCACCGCTCGAGCGGGTCCAATACGACGCGTCTTTCTACCAGTTGTCGATTCGGAACATCTGCAACTATTCGCCACCTGTGTTCGAGCCTGTGGGCCCCACGGAGGCGGACATCCTCGCCAGGCTTTCGCTGATCGCGGCAGGGCAGGGCGCGGACACGGACCCCGCGGTGCTCCACGATGGGCTCGCGGGGCGGCTCGCGAAGCGGATCCGTGACAACGAGCACTCGCCCGCGGGGGGCCTCGGCGTCGACGCGATCCTAGAGGCAGTTTCCGAGCGTAACGGCGTCGAGCGGATCCTCGACTTGATGCTGCGCTCCGGGCCCTATGGCGACGGGTTCGGTCAGCGCCCGGAGGGGATCTCGCTCACGCGTCTCGAAGCGTCTCCGCACGGGGTGGATCTCGGCCCGCTCACGCCGAGGCTGCCCGATGTCTTGGCGACCGAGTCACGCAAGGTGGCGCTGTTTCCCGACGTCATCCGCGATGACCTGCCCCGCTTGGAGGTCGCGCTCTCGAAAGAGCGACCGAGGTGGTTGCTCGTGGGTCGTCGGCACCTGCGCTCGAACAACTCGTGGATGCACAACCTCGAGCCGCTCGTGAGCGGGAAGCTCCGCTGCACGCTGCAGATGCACCCGGAGGACGCGGGTGCGGTGGGGCTGGAGTCGGGGCACATGGCGCGTGTCACCTCGCCTGCTGGCGAGGTGGTCGCGCCGGTCGAGCTGGACACGTCGCTCGCGCGCGGGGTCGTTTGTCTCCCTCACGGTTGGGGACACGACCTCCCGGGCACGCGCCTCGGTGTGGCGTCCGCTCACGCCGGAGTCAATAGCAACCGTTTGACCCTGCCCGAGGCGGCGGATCCGCTCTCGGGCAACGCGGGCCTCAACGCGATCGCAGTCGACGTCGTCGCGGTCCCGTGAACGCTGACGCAGTAATCAAGGAGAAGCACGATGCCTCTGAGCCCGATGGATGACACCCTTTCACACCAGACGCCCGACACCTTCGACACGGTCTTCAGCAGCGATCGGCGCTTCTACGATCGGTACTACTTCAACTGTCACCCGAGCGCCGATGACCTGTTCATGATCACGGGGATGGGGCAGTACCCCAACCTGGGGGTGACCGACGCCTTCGTGACGATCTCGCACGGGACCACCCACTATGTGGTGCGGTCGTCTCGCGAGCTGGGCTCGGACCGGATGAACACGGTCGTCGGGCCGCTCGGTGTCGAGGTCGTCGAGGGGCTCCGGGAGATGCGCGTCTGGTGCGAGCCCAACGAGTGGGACCTCGACTTCGAGCTCACCTTCCGAGGCGCCGCGCCTCCGCTACACGAGCCGAAGGGCATCTCCTACCTCGGGACGCGACAGATGGAGGAGACGAGCCGCTTCGCGCAGGTGGGAACCTGGGAGGGGCGGATCTCCGTGGGGGGCCAGGAGTACGCGGTGACGCCCGACCGCTGGAAGGGCGCTCGCGATCACTCCTGGGGCTTTCGCCCGGGCGTGGGAGACCCGGAGCCGCCGGGCATTGCCGCGAAGATCGGGCCGCAGGGGCGGTTGGGATTCTTCCACCAGTGGATCCCGATGCAGTTCGAGGACTACATGATCAAGGTCTTCATGCAGGAGGACCACGAGGGCAAGCCGCTGATGCAAGAGGCCGTCCGCGTGTTCAACTACGGAGGCAAGGAAGAGCATGAGGACCTCGGGACGCCAAAACATGACATCCAGTTCAAGTCCGGGACACGCGAGATCGAGAAGGCGGTGATCTCATTCTCGGGGTCTGATCTCATGGTCACGAACACCCCCTTGCGCACGAACTACCTCGCGGCGGGCTCCGGCTACGCGCCCAAAGAAGACTGGGCGCACGGCATGTACCAGGGAGAGCTCGAGGTGCAGGGGCTGACCTTCGATATGAGCGACCCCGACGTGTTCGCCACGATGCAGGGGCTCAATGAGACGCTCTGTCGTTTCGACGCGAGCAACGGGGATGTGGGTTTCGGCATGCACGAGAACGCGTTGAGTGGGATCTACCGGCCCTATGGCTTCGAGACTCCCGACGCCGTCGCGCCCTGAGTCCACCCGATGAGCCCCTTTGACGTCGACCAGGCCTTTCGCGAGCTCGCGCAGCCCGACGCGCGCCCCGTCATCCCCGGCGGGCCGCGCACCGTGGCGGATGTGTTGGTCCGCCCCGTAGCGGAGTTTCCGGAGCGCGAGTTCCTCGTCGGGCGGGGCAAGCGGGTGACCTACGCGGAGTTCGATCGGCTCGCGAACCGCGCGGCGTCGGCCTTCGCTGCGCTGGGGGTCCGCGCTGGCGATCGCGTCGCGATGTCGCTGCCCACCGACGTCGACATCGTGGTGGGTTTCCACGGCCTGTTGAGACTTGGCGCCATCTGGCTGGGGATCAACCAGAACCTCGCGTTGCCAGAGAAGCGTTACCTGGTCGAAGACGCGGGCGTCTCGCTCGCGGTGGGCGACCCGGCGATGGCCGAGCAGTTCGAGACGATCCGGGGTGAGGTCGCTGGACTCCGTCAGGTGATCGTCTGCGATCGGGATGACCCCGGCTGCGAATGGGAAGGTCTGCTCGCCGCGGGGAGCGCGTCAGCGCCCGACGTTGAGATCGATCCCTTTCAACCGGGTGGGCTCGCGTACACGAGCGGAACGACCGGCTTCCCGAAGGGCGTCGTCCACAGTCATCACAATCTGTTGGTCCCCGGCGCGGTGCAGGCGACCCTTGGCGACTATGAGCCCGGAGCTCGCCGCGGGGATTGCTTTCCGCTGACGATCTTGAACATGCAGGTCTTGACCTCGTTGTTGGTGGCGCAAGCTGGCGTCACCTCTGTGTTTATGGATCGGATCGACGCCCAGGGCGTCGCGGAGTGGGTCCGTCGTGAGCGGGTCAGCTTGTTCACGAGCCCGACCGCGCTGATCTACAGCCTCGCGCATGACCCGGAGGTCGCGCCTGAGGACCTGCAGAGCCTCCGGCGCGTCCTGTTCGGCGGCGGCGACTGCCCCCAGCCGATCATCGACGCCTTTCAGGAGAAGTTCGACATTCCGGTGCAGGGGACGTACGGGCTTACCGAGATGCCAACCGCCACGACGATCGACCCGCCGGGGGAGCGGGTGCTGGGCGCGAGTGGCGTCGCGCTCCCTCACGTGGAGGTCACGATTCGGGACGACGCGGGCGCTCGTGTGGCAAGGGGCGAGGCAGGCGAGGTCTGCGTCGAGGCGGTCGATTCGGGCCCCTGGGCGGGCGTCTATACGCCGATGCTTGGTTATTGGCGCCGGCCCGATGCCACGCGAGAGACCGTCCAGGACGGTCGCCTCCACACGGGTGACCTCGGGAAGATCGACGCGCAGGGATACCTGACGATCGTCGACCGCAAGAACCTGTTGATCCTCCGGGGCGGCGCGAACGTCTATCCCGCGGAGGTCGAGCGCATCCTGCACGAGGACGAGCGGGTCGAGGCGTGCGCGGTCGTGGGAGTCCCGGACGATAGGCTGGGCGAGCGGGTGGCGGCTTGGGTGCAGGTCGCGCCGGGGAAGACGTTAGACCCCGCGGAGCTGATCGAGCACTGCCGGAGCCGGCTCGCCCGCTACAAGGTGCCGGAGCGGATCGCGCTCATCGATGAGATGCCGCGCAACGCCATGAACAAGATCGTTCGGCGGTCGCTTCCGCCGATCGAGCTCGGGCGCTGAGCACCGGGGCAAGCCCGGCGCCACGCCCTGTGCAGGGCGTGGCGCAATTTTGTTAGGCCTGCGCGCTAGCGCGAGATTGCGTCTTCTCGAACCAGGCTTGCACGTTCTTGTGCGCGGGGTCGATCGGCTGGCCGATCATGCCGCCGAACTCCACGAACGAGAACAGCGCGACGTCGGCGAGACTGAAGCGCCCCGGGATGATGGTGTCTCGACCGGCGAGTTGGCCGTCGAACCACGCGAGGCCATCTTGCGCCACGGCCTTCATGCCGTCGGCGGCCTCGGGCAGGGTGCGGATGCGATCTTGGAAGATCGGGAGGCCTTCCGCGAACCGGAAGCCGTCCGCCATGGGCTGGATCACCTTCCACTCGGCCCGTCGCACCCACATCCGGGTCTCGGCGCGTTCCGCCGCGGTCGTCCCGATGAGCGCAGGTGCGGCCTGCTCCTCTTCGATGAGCTCACAGATCGCGATGGTCTCCGAGATGATCGTCCCGTCCCCGAGCTCGACGCAGGGGAGCTGGCCGGCGGGGTTCTTCTCGAGATATTCCCCCTGGCGGTTCTCGCCGCCGCCGAGGTCGACTTCGATGGTCTCGGTGAAGGCGAAGCCTTTCTCTGCGGCGAACATGCGGACGAGCTTCGGGTTGGGGCCCATCGAGTTGTAGAGCTTCACGGGTTCTCCTGGTTTCCGGTGCGTCTCGACACCGGTCGGTGTTCTCATCGCAGCGCCAGTGCTGCTGGGCGGGCAGGCTAACACGTCTCTGCGGCGGCGCCGCTCTGTCGTCAGCGCCCGGGAGGGGTACCACCGCCAGACGGTGACCGCTACGCGGCGCCGGTGGGGCATCCGTGTACCAACCGACCGCGCGAGCGGCGAAGAGGACCAGCAGCGGCCAACCTGCGGCGACGACACCGAAGAGCCGGCCTGCGAACACGCGCGGGGGCGTGAGGGAGATGCCGGTGCCTGGCGCTCCGACGAGATGACCGAGGCTGGTCGCGCCCACGGCGAACTCGACCCCGAGGGCGACGAGCGACGGGCCGACGCGCGGAGACGGTGTCGGCGCGGGACCGCGCGTCGCGAGCAGGATGAGGCCTCGAAGGCGTGCAGGGGGCCGACGCCGAAGGCAGCGCCGACGCCGGCACCGGCCGCTTGGAAGAGCCAGCAGTAGAGGCAGGGGCTCTCCCGCGAAGAACGGGTTCTGTGGCGGCCGGGAGAGCCCGTCGACCCAGAAGCGCTGAGCGATCGCGCTGTGGAGGAACCCGTGCGCAGAAAGCAACGTGCGCGGACTCTCCCGGTGGATCCCCACGATCAGCAGGGCTAGAAAAGCGCAGACGAAGAGAGGGGCACGAGCCATCGCATCGGGCGTCGAGAGTCGAGCTCGCCTGCCGCGCACGTTCGCACGCTGGGCGCAGGCTCATGCGGCCAAGGGGCACGCGGCCCTGTGGTAGCCTCCGCCGCGTGTCCAGCTCTACCGACGAGACCCCGCCGGGCAGGGCCGATGCCGGCTCACCGCGCTCCATCCTCCGCCGCATCGTCGCAAGTTATGACTCGGTCCCGGTGCGAATCTACTCACGGATTCGCTTCTCGATCCTTCGTCAGGTCTTCCTCGAAGAGATAGGCCAGTACCTGCCTCGTGAGGGCCGGGTGCTGGACATCGGCTGTGGGTTTGGGCTCTTCTCGCTGTACTTCGCCTCGCTCGCGCCCGGTTGTCAGTTGACGGGGGTGGATCGCGACGCGCGGCGGATCGGTTTTGCGCAGGAGAGCGCGCGCCGGCTCGGTCTCGACAACGCGGAGTACCACGTGGGGGACGCGCCGCAGTGGTCCGCGGCCGGTCCGTTCGACGCCGTCTACCTGCTGGACCTGATCCACCACCTCCCGGTGG
>Ga0315331_10000174_pt1 | contig 40253 bp, 16 predicted proteins | sample M160m34915metaG_FD_203456 | JGI IMG/M metagenome (GOLD analysis project Ga0315331, IMG submission 203456) | Ammonia-oxidizing marine archaeal communities from Monterey Bay, California, United States - M1 60m 34915 | ecosystem: Environmental > Aquatic > Marine > Intertidal zone | place: USA...
TGGCGAGCGAGGGCGTGATCATCAGTGAAGAAATTACACCGCCCGCCCTGGCGAGTGAGAAGTATGCGTTACAGTTCCCATCGGCTGCTGACGAACCCGGTCATCGTGATATTCCCATCCCGGCTTCCATGCACGTGGTTGGTGCTGACAGCGTCGATGGCATCGAGACGATCCAATATAACTTCCGCACCGAGATCGGTTTGATTCCGACGTCTGGTGGTGGTACGGAGCCAGCCTTTAATGCCATTACCGAGGAGCAAAAGGAGCGTGCACGGGAGGTCTTTGAGCTGATTTCCGCCTACGCGGGAGTTCAATTCGTGGAAACCGCGGACAGCGGTCTGATCGTGGCAACCGGTGACCTGGGAAGCGTTGGTTGCCTTGAAGTGCTCTGTGCTCCCGGGATTATCTCGGCAGCGGGTGGCGTCTTTGGATTGGCAGGGAGTACATCCAACGGACCCATTGCCATCATGGATAACGCTGAAAGCTGGAACGATGAATTCGGTGGTAACTGGTTTGAAGTCGCCATGCACGAGATCGGTCATCAGCTGGGATTGCGACATGCTTATGACTTGCCAGCAGTGATGGGAGGAGGCCATTCGCCTCTGCCCGAGCAGGGTTTCCCAGGCAATCACGACATCGTGCATCTGCAGCATCTGATGCGGCCCGAGAGCAACGACATTGACATGTATGAGTTCACTGTCACCGAGCAGGGTGTCTTGACCGCGGAAACAATCGCGGAACGCTTGCTTGGGATCGATGGCCAGGAAATGGTACTTGATACTTCCGTGAATCTTTACCAGGTGCGAGTGCAAATCGATTCGGAAACCGGCGACGCCATCCTGGATGGTAGTGGCCAGGTGCAGCCGATCCTGGATTCCAATGGTGCAGAAATCAAGGATCTCATCGGGCATAACGATGATTATTTCAGTAAGGATTCTTACCTGGAACTGGAATTGCGTCCGGGTAAATACTATCTCGGTGTGACGGCTAGTGGGAACTCGAATTATGACCCGTCCGTGGAAGATTCGGGCCTGGGGGGACGCACGCAGGGCAAGTACGACTTGCGATTGAATTTCCGTCCGGCCGTGGAACGCACTCTGGTGGATGCAGATAACCCGATCGATCCGTTAGAGCCGATGATCCAGGACACGGCCTTTGATGGTGATGCGGATGGGCTTCCCGGGGGAGTCTATGATTTCTGGTTCAAGGCCGCTGTTCCCAGTGATTTTGCTGTCGGAGATGAACCACGCACGGTGTACGTCGACAAGTCAGCAGCTCCTGGTGGAGATGGAACACTGAACCATCCGTTTAACCTGGTTCGCAATGCACTTAACGTCAATGCTGCCGGTCAGCCATTGCCCGTTGCCAATCCAAATGCCGTTGATCCGGAGCGTGGCGGCGATATCCTGCGTATCCTTCCCAACGCTGGTGTCGATGGAGATATTCGTACCGAGATTGACAACGAGGGATATGAACTGGGATTCAATTCGCTGGGATCCGTCCTCGAGGATGGAGCCATCTTCGAGGTGCCGCGCGACGTGACGGTCATGGTCGATGCCGGGGCGATCTTCAAGATGCGACGCTCCTGGATCGCCGCTGGTAGCCTTTCGACCAGTCCACAGAGAGATCATAGTGGCGGGGCATTCCAGGTACTGGGAGCACCGATCTTCGTAGATCAGCTTGGCAATACGCTGCCGCAGAGTGGTAGCTTTGCGACCGCCGTGCCACTGGCTTCAAGTCCAGACGGTGATGCCCCGGATGGAATGGTTCATTTCACGTCCTATGCAGATGCCGTGATTGGCCAGGATAACAGTTCTCCCAACACCACCGCTGACAAGGGCGATTGGGGTGGGATCATCTTCCGTAGTGATATTGATCAGGCGGATCAGAGTCGGTTTGACTACGAGTCCCAGGGTGTCTTCCTTAATTACGTGAACCACGCTGATATGCGTTACGGCGGTGGGGAAGTCCTGGTGGAGTCCGTGACCCAGGTTGTCGATCCGATCACGATATTTGATGCCCGTCCTACCATCTCGCACAATCATTTGACGTTAAGTCGAGATGCCGCCATTGCTGCGACGCCCAATAGCTTTGAAGAGACGAATTTCCATTCGCCGATACACCAGTCCAGTGCCAATGCGTTGTTCACTTATGACTACAGTCGGGTCGGCCCGGATATTTCCGACAACTATATCGTGGATAACACGATTAACGGCATGTTCATCAGCATTGAAACACCTGCGACAGGCCAGCTCCAGAAGCTGACCGTCTCGGCCAAGCTGGATGACAGCGATATTGTCCACGTACTCCAGGAAAACCTGGTTGTCGAATCGACCCCAGGTGGCCCGTTCCTCGAGACGATCGAGGATCAACTGGACCTGGTAACCCGGACGCCATTGGAATTGCCGGGAGCGAACCTGCCGACGGGAACCTACACCTACCGAATGGTCTACGTTGATGCCAACGGCTTCGAGAGTCGTCCGACAACAGCAACGGCCTCCACGACGACGTCGGGAACTCAGAATGCAATCCGATTATCCCAACTGCTGACGGCCCCGGAGGGATTCGTGGCCCGTCGTCTCTACCGGAGTACCGATGGTGCTGGTGGAGCACCCTGGGAATTGATCGCGCAGATCAACCAGTCGGACACGGAGTATGTCGATGACGGTACCACCGTTGGTGGTGAATTGTCGTTGGCCACGGAACGATTGCGACCTCGCCTGGATGCCCGCTTGGCAGTCGATTCTCAGGTGATCGTCAAGCTGGATGGGACACGTATTGAAATCGAACCGGGCGCGCAACTGATTGCCGAGGGTGTTGATGGTAACGAGACGATTTTTACCAGCTTGCTGGATGATCGTTACGGCTATGGTGGTACCTTTGATACGACCAATGATGGGGCCGTGGCGGCGTCACCAGGGAACTGGGGCGGGCTTTATAGTTTCCCACAAAGTCATCTGAGCCTGGATCATGTTGTGATTGCCTATGGCGGTGGTGTGAATCGCATCGAGGGTGATTTTGCCGGTTTCAATGCCGTGGAGATCCACCAGGCGGATGCCCGGATTGCCAATAGCGTCCTGGAATTCAACGCGAGTGGGCAGGGCGTCCAGGGACCAGCCACCCGCTTTGGTCGAGAAAGTAATACAGAGAGCGTGATCTTTGTCAGGAATTCGCAGCCGATCATCGTGGATAATACCATCCGCAATAATGCGGGAGCTGGTACTTCCTCGGCGGCCATTTCCATCAATGCCAATGCCTTGAAGGCACAACGGGTACAGGATTTGGGTCGGAGTACCGGCTATGCCGATGTCCGGGAAGGCTTCCTGGATAATCACGGTCCGCTGATCCATGATAATCGTCTCGACAACAATGATATCAATGGTCTTGATATACGTGGTGAAGTACTAACCACGGCATCGGTGTGGGATGATACGACGATCACGCACGTTCTGCGGGATGAGATCGTGGTAGATGATTTGCATACCTCGGGAGGCTTGCGGCTGCAGAGTAATCCCAATGCCAGCCTGGTCGTGAAATTGCAGGGCGCCAATGCCGGTTTCGTGGCCATGGGTGATCCCCTTGAAATTGATGATCGAATCGGTGGTGCGATTCAGATTGTCGGGCAACCCAAGTCGCCGGTGATCCTGACCTCCTTGCGGGATGATACGCGAGGGTCAGGCGTACAACTTAACGGGGACCCGCTGGTCGATACCAATAACGATGGTGCCGCGACAGCTCCCGCACCAGGTGACTGGAATACGATCCTGATTGACCAGTATGCCCATGATGCCAACGTGGATGTCGTCCTCGAACAGGAAAGTAAAGATGCCGATGTACCTGGTCCCAATGCCACGGCCGCCAGTGCCGAGTACCTGGGCTCACTGGCGATCAACAAGAAGTCGGGTGATGATATTCGGCGACTTGGATTTGAAGTGAATGGATTGGTCAGCAGTCCCGCTGATGTGGATGTCTACAGTTTCGAAGCGGACGCTGGCACGGAAGTCTGGGTCGATTTTGATAAAACAACACATGCCTTTGATGGAATCGTCGAATTGATCGACGGCACAGGAACGGTACTTGTCCGTTCTGTCAACTCGCTCGCGGAATCCAGTGGTCGAGCATCACTGCCGCAGTCCAGCAGCCTGTCAGAGACAGTCGGTGTCATGGGGAAAGTACCTGGCCAGGGGGGAGTCGACTATTGGCAGACGAACCAGCGTGATCCAGGATTCCGACTGGTTATGCCCGGACCGGTAGGGACGACCAGTACCTATCACCTGAGGGTTCGTAGTAATACCGCTCCAGATCGTATCCATATGTTGGATGCAGGAATCAGTTCAGGTGCTTACCAGATGAGTATCCGCCTGGGCGAACGAGAATCTTTTGCCGGCTCGACCGTTCGCTATTCAGATATCGCCTATGCCAACACGGGCATTACCGTACTGGGTCAGCCGATCCACTCACCACTGGGAGGAGAAAAAGCGGAGTCGGGTAATAATAACTCGCGTGCTGCCGCTGACTTCGTCGGGAACGTGCTGGCGGTCGATCGCAATGCCACCAGCATTGCGGGGACGATTAATGGGGCTCAGGATGCGGACTGGTACCAGTTTGAACTTGCCGGCCTCGGCTTAACCGGCGAGGTGGATGATGATCCTGATCCGGAAGCCGATCCCGGAAATGCCTGGGCGATGACATTCGACCTGGATTACTCCGATGGCCTCGGGCGTGCCAATACCTCGTTGTACCTCTATGACGAGAACGGAAACCTCGTTGCCTTTAGTTCAGATTCCAATGTTGCAGATGACCAACCGCAGCCCGGCGTGGATAGCAAGGTAGAAGATCTCAGTCGTGGATCCGTCGGTGTTAACGATCCCCTGATCGGTCCGATCTCGTTGCGGGAAGGTACCTACTTCATGGCGGTGACGACCAACCAGGTCACCTCGGCTGAAATGTCACAGTATCAGCAGGCCACCGTGGCCAATCCCTATGTGCGTTTGGAGCCCGTTAATTCGGTGAAACGCATCGCGGAAGATCATTTGAATATCCAGGGTGCGTCTCCTCACACGACCTTCGAAAACTCGGAGGTCCGGGACCTGTTCGATACTGGTGGCCGCGTCGTCGACTGGAACCTGGGCGATGTCACGTTGTATGTACTCCAAAATGATCCGAATGGGCGTGGCAACTCGCTGGTTTCCACCGTCGATCCCTTTACTGGTGCGGTGGAAGTTTCCACGCCGGCCTTTGGTAATTCGGCCTGGGACCTGAATGACATGGCCTTCGACCCTGCCAACAATCTATTCTCGATATCCACGGATGCGGATAGGAACTGGGTTGTCTGTAATCCACAGGATGCGGCAGCGGGCCAGTACGTGCGGATCGATACCCGTACCGGCGTGGTGTCGGACGTTGGCGAGACCACCATTCAAACCTTTGCGGACCTGAATGGTGACCCGGCCAATGCGGAACGAGCACAAGACGATTGTGGTGCAGATGTGGGTGTTGGTTTTCACATGGATGCCATGTTGTTTGCGAACAATAACCTCTATGCCGTTGGCCGCCGTGGAGATGACGGTTACGACGTGTCGGCGACCGGCAATGCTTCGACGGGTGATACCAATCCCGATTCAGAATGGCGCAGCAATATCATTTTCCGATTAAATCCAGCCAATGGAAATGCCTTCGGGGCTCACGCCAATGCAAGGTTGGAAGAGGCGTGGACCAGTCATTTTACGGTCGGGCGAATCGACCTGGACGCAACAGCGGAACCGGATGCTATCGTGACCGGCATGGCCGAATTGAATGGTAACCACTACGTGGTTGACAATGAGGGTTGGTTGCACCAATTGCAGAGTACTGCCTACACGAATGTTATGCCAGGTCCGGCGTCACATGGTTTCGATATCGACGTGGTAAGTACAGGTAATTTTGAATCGGTTAATGTGTTTGAACGAGTCGGTCCGGATGGCGCGCCTGTTTTCAATGACCTGGATCTGAATTTCCAGGGGCTGGTGGCACCGCCCGCGATCGTGGAAGGTGGACGCTATGCAAATCTGCTGTTTGGATTGACGGATGATGGAGAGATTGTTGCGATCCAGACTGACTCGGATCATTTCGGTGAAGTCGCTCGCGTATTCTCCAATGGTGAATACATGATTGACACAGGTCTGGTCGATGCACGAGGGCTGGCTTTCAGTAACCTCGAACAGAATCTCTTTAATGTGACCGGAGCGCGTGGTAGCGCGGATCTCCTGGAAGGGGGGATCAACGATAACGACAAGGGACATGGGATTGATCTCCTGGTCGATGGCAGCCGTGATGACACGTTGGGTGACCTCGGACCGGGGGCAGATAGCCTGGCATTTTCAGGGGCCAGCTACGATTTCAATGGCGGAGCTCACGGTACGGTGATCTCCAATGAATTCAGTCTGCGTGACATCAGTGCGGGGGATCGTCCCACGCTCTATTTCACCTACTTTGCACAGACCGGCCAGGACACGGATGCCTTCCGAGCGTTCATCTCAGATAATAGCGGCCAGTGGCAGCCGGTTGCCGCCACCAACGGTGACGGTACGACCATGTTTGATGGTACCAATACCTGGCGGCAGGCCCGCATTCCGTTGAGTAACTTCGTGGGCGCAGATCATCTGCGATTGCGATTCGATTTCAGCACCGCCGGTGATATGAACTACGGGGATTCCCTGTTGCCTGGGCGTACCGAGATTCAGACGCATGGTTCGGAATTGTACGGAATCGACGGTTCCTATTTACGTGATGGAGACAGTTTCACGCTGACGCCAAATGGTTTCGCATTCGATATTTTCGAGCTTGAATCTGGATTTACTTTTGTCGCTCCCTCGGGCGCGGCAGTTCCGCAGGCGGCTACCGTGGCCGTGACACGTACCGATCCGGATGCGGGAACCTCAGTAACCGAAACGTTCACGTTCGAGAAAAATAACTCCGCACTTGATACAGGCGGTAACACGATTTTTATTGCTGCAAGTGATGATGCGGCGGACGTGGTGCAGAAACTGGCCAGTCGTCTGCCAGGCAATTTCGCCCATCATATCAATGGTGAGCGACTTAATTTTGAAGCGGTCAAGCTCGATAACCATGTTCATCCCACGCTGGCCGATGATCCTGAGCCCGGAGTTGACAACGTGGTGGTTACCGGCCTCCCGGCAACGGTCGTCGAGGGCGGTGACGGTGTAGGTTCTACCTTTGGTAACGCTCACCATCCCGTCTGGATCCATGAAGGAATGACGCGAGTCGAGATTGCCGAGGAGATCCACGACAACCTGGAAGATATCCTGGTCCGTAACGAGATTCCCGAATCCTATCGCACCGAGGTTGATAACGATCCGAACCTGGTGGAAGCCGACGGCTTCAAGATCTGGAACGACATGGTGCGTATCATCGGATACAACGTTGCGGATCATGGTCCGTTGGGATACCACGATTTTAACATTTCCCCGTTGGCTGGAGATGATCTGAGCGCTACGGGTGGTTACCATAATCCCGCACGGTTCAACAACAACCTTTTCAACGGTGTTTTCATCGATGACGTCATTATCGGCATGGCGGGTCGCGGTGAGATGGTCGTGTCCGCTGCTGCCAACGATGGATTCGTGGCCAACAGCGAAGCGGGTAACAGTGAAGTCGTACAGGGTACCTACCAGCTGGAAATTCGCCGCAGTAGTGAAGTCCTGGATGCCGGATTCAACCCGGTACGCTCCTGGCATATGGATGACCGGTTGAGCGAGGGAGCCACCTTTACCGTTTCTTCCGGGGCCTATATCCACGATGGTGAATTTTTCGATATTTCCGATGGGATTTCCACGGTCCGTTTCGAGTATGAGGATACCCAGGTTGGTGATGGTGCCCAGAGTGGTAACGTGGCGATTCCCTTTGATTCCACCATGGAAGACTGGCAAGTGACCCGGGCGGTGCGTGATGCGATCAATCGATTTGAAGTCAATGCCATCATCGATGTGACGGCTGGCCTTTCAGATGGCACTATCAATGATCCCACGAATGATGCTAACACGTTCCCCGATTTGCGAGTGGATCCGGTCTATCAACCAGCCAGTACCACGAACGTTGTGAATCTCTTCGGGGATGCCTACCTGGTTAATGACCCCAGTGATCGAGGTGTTCCTCGACCGACACTCGTGGGTGAATTCAACGACACGATCCTGTCTGCAACCCCTACCACGATCATGGGCCGTAATACCCGTTACGTGGCAAGTGGAAATATTGGTGATAACGCGTACTGGTCGCTGGAACCGTCGACCGATGTCGACCTGTTCCAAATCCAGATGACCAGTGGCGAAGAGTTGACGATTCGCGTGGATGCCGAGAACATCGATTCGAACCTGGACGCGGTCCTGCGTGTCTTTGATGCGAGCGGCCTGGAATTGGCTGGAAATGACGATACGAACGGATTGGATCCGGAGTTGACGTTCACCGCGCCCGCAGGCGGTCTGCAGGTTTTCTATGTGGGCGTCAGCAGTGTTCCGGACAGTGTGACCAAGGGTGCCTTTGCGACGAGCAGTCTCTATGACCCGAACACGCTGGATACGACCGGTGCTAACCCGCGAGAAGTTGGCCTGATCCTTCGCAACCCCGCGACCAACGAGGCGCTTCGGGAAGAAGTGGGTGACTATCGTATTAGCATGGCGTTCGATACGGCATCGGTCAGTTTCGATAGCGCGGTCGCCTTGCAGGACGTTATCTACGATAACTTTAGTGCCGATCCCGAATGGACCGGCGGTTTTCTTGCTTTAAACCCACCTGGTTACCAGGCAGATAGCTCGGAAGCCACGGGGAAAGAATTTGCCGGCGAGATTGGTGGTACGTTTAACGTGGTCGGCCCCGGATTTTATGCGGATACCGGAATTTCCGGCCTGACCTTGAATGATCACATCGTGGGTCGTGGCCGGTTGGATCATACCGCCGAGTTTAATCCTGATTTTGATGCTCCCATGGTGCTGGGGCATTTTGACTGGACCGGTGCTGATGATGGCACCCGCCTGGCACTGGGAATCAGCTTCAGTAGAGGTCCCAATATGGATCTGGCCTGGCATGCGTACCATGGGGGTACGACCGGGGGCGCGAACGAGTTCGGTACCCGGGGCTCGCAGATTGAGCTTGATGAAAACGTTGGTGTGGACTGGACGTATACCTGGAATCCCACTGGTGGTGCCGAGGGCGCTGGACAGTTAACGGTGAACCTCAATGGCACCGTCCAGACGTTAGACATGACCACGGCCCAGCGGATCGAGTTCCAGGAGTCGAGTTTCAATGCGTTCGGTTTTTGGCGTGCAACGGAAGGTGGCTTTGGAAGTGCGGAAATTTTCGTAGATGACGTTTACTACACCGGAACGCCGCAGGATAACTGGGGTGACAGTAACCTCTTCCGTGAGCAGGGCCAGGTGCTGTTACACGCCAATACGATCTCTCATTCCGCTGACTGGGGTATCCTGAGTGATGAGGGTGCCAGGATTGTTGCAGAGGGCAATTCCGCCCACATGGGGCCGGTTCGTAACCTGGATGAATTGAACACCGAGCGCCTGGTACCTGGCGTGGCCATTACTAATAACCTGTTGCACGGTAACGTGGGTGGTGGCATTCGCTTCAGCGGTACGACGGCGCAGCCTGAGGGTGCCGTACCGTTTGGTCGCATTATTAACAACACGGTCTATGGCACAGGCAATGGGGAAACCGGAATCCAGGTTGATGAGAATGCCGGTCCGACGGTCCTTAACAATATCCTGGCAAATCTTGGCGTGGGAATCGACGTGGATGGCACGTCGGATGATACAACGATTGTGGCAGCCTCCGTCTATCACGGTAATGTCCAGGACATTACCGGGGTGTCGGAAGAGTTTGCCGTGGTGGCTACCGACCCGCTCTTCATCGATGTGTCGAGTGAGAATTTCTACCTGAGTGGAGGTTCGGTTGGATCGCCCAACCCGGCGATTGACAGCTCGGTTGCTTCCCTGGAAGATCGTTACAATTTCGTTTTGGTGAAAGATCCATTGGGCATTGCACGTTCACCGGTGATTGCTCCGGTTCGTGATATGCGTGGCCAGTTACGCGTTGACGATCCTAACTCGGAACCGACGGGTGGTATTGGTCAGAATGTCTTCATTGACCGTGGTTCTATTGATCGATCCGATTTCTCAGGCCCCACGGCGCAGTTGATCGCACCCCTGGACAATGATCCGCTGGGGCTGGACAGCAATATCGGGTTAACCGTAGTGAATCTCGATAATGAAGTGATCTCCAGCTTCGAAATTCGACTTAATGACGGGCAGGCCCCGGCAGACTCGAACGAGGGAATTGGTATTGCCGACAATACGGTGACGACCGACAAGGTAGTTCTGAAGCGAGATGGTGTCGTCCTGGAAAATAACGTGGACTACTCGTTTAGCTACAATGCGAACAATGACACGATCCGTCTCACACCGCTGGCGGGAATCTGGCCCCAGGACAGCATCTACACGATCAACCTGGTTAACCGTGACCAGTGGACCCTGGTTGCACCTCACTGGGACGTGGTCAATGACGGGGATCAATTCACGGTCACAGACCTTGCTGGCAACCCGTCCACGTTCGAGTTTGAGTATGGCTACGTGATCAACGTACCACAGACTACGCAGATCCAGGTCGATGAAGTGGGTGCGGGCTTGAACGGAATCGTGGATGGTGATCGTATCACCGTGTCAAATACCGATACCTCGCAGTCGGTGGTATTCGAATTCGATGATATCAATGATGGCCAGACCAACTACTCGAACGGTAGTGATCATGTTCTCGTTTCGTTTACTCCGAACGTGAGTACACAGGCTGACATCGCACAGTCAATCGTGCAGAAACTTGCGGATCCGATCACCCTTCCCAGTGGGGCGCAGGTTTCGCTGGGCCTGGTCCCGGTCGATCTCGGGGAAGGACGTATTCACCTGGGAACACGAAGTATTCATGACGTGGACCTCGATGTTGCGAATGACAGTCCGGGTAATTCCAGCCTCAGCTTGTCTGGCCAGGTGGGTGGAGTGGAAGACGGAGCCCTGGTTTTCATCGATGACGGAACCCAGGTTAAGACATTCGAATTCGATGAGACAACAGCTGTTGATGGTGACAACGTGGCAGTCACTTTTTCGCAATCAGATACCAATGAAGATATCGCGGAAGCTCTGGTGACCGAGGTGACTGCAGCCGGACTCGGCCTCCAACCATTCCACCTGGGTGAAGGTAGGGTGTTTGTTGGCGGTACGATCAATCACCAGCTCGCACTGGAAGACGTTACGGTCCTGACGATGATGGGTGAGCCGGGCGTTTCTCCTGAACTGAGTTTGAGAATTCCCACGGTGGCAGGAGTGCCTACCGGGATTGAGGATGGGGAGGAGTTCACGATCTCGGACAGCCTGCGATCGGTTACGTTCGAGTTGAATAACACCGATATAAACCCCGGACTGGAAGATCCGGATAACACTCGCATCGACTTCAATAACAGCAGTTCGGTGAATCAGCTGGCAAACCAGATTGTGTTGGCTATCAAGAGCGCCGGGTTGAACCTGGATCCGGTTCATGAGGTTGGTACGGCGATTGTTCGCATTCAAGATTCAACCCTGGTTCATTCTGTAAACACCACGAGCACTTCGCTCGAACAACTGGGAACCCCCGGCTTGCCGGCTGCCGTACCGGTTAACCTGACTCAACACTTTGAAGCCCTGCAGAACCTGGAATTTGACGATCGACAGATCGCGGTATCAATCCTTGATGCACTGGTCCAGGATACGCAGCTTGCCGGCGTGGCAGCCCGGGCTGCAGGTGGTGCCGAGATCACCCTGACGGGTGTGGCATCTGTCAGTGACATCGAGCGACAGGGTAATATCAGCTGGGCGACGGCGTTCAATGTACCCGACCCCGTTTTCATGGCTGAAATCGAGGATCGTGCTGCCAATCCCCTCAAGCCGAATCAGCTTTCAGGTGAAACCAAGTTCACGGTCATGCTCGGTACGGTAAACATGGATATGGGGGATGCAGCGGACGGTCTGGGACCAGCATCCCAGGATGCTTATCCGGTCCTGAGCGACAGTGATGGGGCCATGCACCTGGTGCCAGACCAGGCGAGTGATACGCTTTGGCTTGGTAACCGCGTGGATCGAGACAATGATGGGCAGTCGCAGGCAATGGAAGTAGCCGGGGATGCTGCAGCCATGATTGACGGTGAACAGTTCAGTATCACACGAGGTACCCGTACCGAGGTCTTCGAGTTCGATTCCGCCGGCGATGGTGTGACTGCGGATACCACTGCGATTAACGTAACCGGTGGACAGACCGCTGAGACGATTGCTGAGACGATTGCCGCGGCGATCAACACAGCTAACCTTGGGATGTACGTGCGATCAGTCGGAGGGGGACAGATACTGCTGGGGTCCAACTACGATATCAACATTGATGGTGCTCCGACGAACCTAAGCGTGACGTCGATTCGCGGCCTTGGAGACGACCTGGACGGTGACGCTTATGACCTGACGTCCTCCGGCCTGGGAGTGACTCTTGGTAGTACGTTGACACCTGCCACGTTGAGCGTGGACGCCAGTAACCTTGCGGATGGTGACGTGATTACGATTTCAAACGGTTTGATCACGACCACCTTTGAATTTGATGAGGCATCCTCACCAGGTGTTACTGCTGGGAATTTTGCTGTCCCTTATGCAGCGATCGATAGTGATAGTGAAGTGGCAACAGCGCTGGTGACGGCAATCAACCAGGCCGTGGTCGATGCCGACCTGGGGTTGAACCTGAGTCCGCTGCAGGATGGTGCTGATGTTACCCTGAGCGGTGATGACGAAGATGGTGTCAGTAATCCTGATGATCCGTCGGGCCCCGCCATTGGTTTCCTGAGCCCCTACGTTCAGCGGGATATCGTTGTGACGGCATCGGCTGACGGATTACTGGACGCCTGGATTGACTTTAACCGAGACGGTGACTGGGATGATCAGGCAGAACAAATCTTTGCCAGCCAACAATTACTGGCCGGTGCTAACACGCTGACCATCGATACACCTTATTCGCCAGACTTCAAAGATGGTGCCTCGTTTGCGCGTTTCCGGATCAGTAGCACGGGTGGATTAAACCCGACGGGATTGGTTGCTGATGGTGAAGTTGAGGATTACGCCGTTGAGTTGGTGCCTGGCACACCGCCAGTACCGATGGCAGATCCGGGTAGTGGTAACCCGGCGTTGTTCGCGACCCTGGAAGACGACGAGCTGCCGATCTCGGCGCCAGGCGTCAGCCTGCTTGCTAATGACTTTGATGCGGATGGCAATGATTTCCGCATCCTGGACCCGGCCGACCCGGATAACCTGGGAGCCTCCACCTTTACGATCCTTTCGGCGGGCGGAGCCGAGGTGACGTTGAACAAGGATTTTCAATCCGTACCAAATTCCGGCGTCTTCACCTATGATGCCGCAAACGCGGTCGATATCCAGGCCCTGCCTGTTGGGCAAACGATGCAGGATACGTTTACTTATAGCTTGATCGAAGAGGCTCCCTATGAGTTCGTTTCCCAGACCGAGGGAACGGTTACGATTACTGTGACCGGCGAGAACGATGCGCCGGATGCGAACCTGGCCACGGCCAGTGCCGTGGAGGATGGTCCCTCGGTACAAGGCCAGTTCAATGGATCGGATGTCGATAGTGACGATGATTCGACGACCCTGATCTATAACGTCACATCGGTTCCAGCTGTTCCGGCGGGCGAGGGCACGCTGGTTAATAACGGCGACGGAACCTTTAGCTACAGTCCGGGCTCTGGTTTCCAGGAGCTCGCCGAGGGTGCCACGAGTGTTACCCAGTTTACTTACACGGCCACCGACCAACATGGTTTGGCCAGCGTACCAGGTACCGGTGAGATCACGATCACGGGTGTAAACGATACGCCGCTGGCCGGTAATGATACTTACGTTGTGGACCAGAACGCCATCCTTGATTCGAGTGCAGACGTCAGCGTCAATTCGCTGTTCTTCAACGACATGGATATTGACAATGGAGACACCTTGTCGCTGAAGTCACTCAATGGTGCTACGGCGACGACGATCACGACCCAGAAGGGCGCGACCCTGACGGTTACTCCCGCAACGGGTGAATTCGTTTACGATCCGACGACGTCTGAGATCTTGAAAGCCATGATCCAGAATCAGTGGGCAGAAGATGTCTTCAGCTACGAGATAGAAGATCCTCATGGTGAAGTGTCGACCGGGATCGTAACGATCGTCGTGAGTGGTGTGAATAATGAACCAGAACCTGTAGATGATACCTACCAGGTCGACCAGGACGAGGTGTTAACAACACCGCAAGGTAACCTGGACGGTGTGCTTGCTAACGATGACGATCCAGACCTGGATGATCACATTGCGTTGAGCCGTTTGCAGGGAGATCTCTTCCCTGGCGGTTCCGCAACGATTGTACGGGGCAGTGCTTTGAATGCGACAGTCACCCTGAATCTCAATGGAACGATGACCTATGACCCGACCACTCCGTTTGATCCATTAGGTGCCACGGATCTTGCAGATTTGAACGGCGGTCAGCAACTGACAGATACATTTACTTATGCGATCGCGGATGATTTTGGACTGGAAGGTACGGCCACGGTGTCGGTGACGGTCTTTGGTGTCAACAAGGGACCCACGACCGTGAATGATGAAATTACCAGTGGCGTGAATGAAGATGCTCCGTTCACGAGCAGTGCCGGATTTGTGCTGGCTAACGATTCTGATCCGGAAAATGATGCTTTCAGCGTTACGGGAATCAATGGAATTGCCCAGTTGACTGGTACCACTACCGAGGGAGCGGCCGTGGAACTGACTGCCGCTGGAGACCTGACCTATAATCCAACGAATGCGGCTGCCCTGCAAGCGCTCGCTGAAGGTGCCACCCTGGTGGATACGTTTAACTACACGGCAACGGATGTGCATGGTGGATCGAACGAGGCGACGGTTAGCATCACCGTGCTTGGTATCAATGACTCGCCCGTGACAGCCAACGACACGGTCGACGTGCCACGTAATGCGACCACGGCGATCACGATCCTCAGTAATGATGATGATGTGGATGGAGTGATTACGCTGGTCTGCCAGATTGCCGGTCCGACGCATGGTGACCTGGATATTAGTCCAGCCACAGATCCAGGATGTGTCGCTCCCAGTCAATTGGTGGTCATGGCCGGTAACACCGTCAATTACACACCTGATCCGGGTTACTCCGGACCAGATCAATTTACCTATAAGGTGAAGGATGATTCGGGAACGACCACGGCCTGGTCGAATACCACCGCCACCGTAGTCATCGAGGTGAACGATCCACCCAATGCCGAGCATGACCTATACAATTCAGGCACGGGTGTGACGGACCCGATTACGGTGTACCTGAATGCGGTCAATGTTCTCGATGTGCTGGCGAATGATACAGATAGCGATGGTACGCTGGTTGCGTCCTCCGTGACGGTTGGCACCCAGCCAGTTCAGGGAACGGCAGTCGCGCAAGCGGACGGCACGATTTTCTACACACCGAACGCAGGCCTTGCCGCAGGAACGCCTGATACATTCACATACCAGGTCCAGGACAATGATGGTGCCTGGTCCAACGTTGCCGATGTGAATCTGTTGATTCAACCAGATCCGACGCCATGGCAGAACAAGCCGGTGGCCGAGGATGTCAATAATGACGGTACGGTATCCCCGCTCGATGCCTTGATTGGTATCAACGCCATGAACGCGAACCTGTTCCCCGGCGGAACGTTGCCGTTGGTGAGCGGAACCGTAATGCCTCCCCCGTTCTACGACGTGGAAACCACCACGACACAGGGTATCCTGGCTCCGCTGGATGTTCTCGTGGTGATCAACTGGCTCAATGATAATGCGACTGATATCGGTAGCAGCGAGGGCGAAGGAGAAGGGCAGGATGAATGGTTGGCCGAGGCGGTCCACTATCAACCCGTCCGGAACGTCCCCGTGGGACCGGTTACCAACGACGCACCCCAGCATGATCTGCTGGATGAGGGTTGTGTGATCAACGAGTCGCTCCTGGAGACCAGTGACTGGCAACGCCTGTCACGTCCCTTGAGCCAGGCCCAGCGATCCACACCGCAAGGTGCTGTGCAAGAAGGCGAAGACTGGGAAGACTGGTTGAACGAGATCGTCGACGATGTCGCAGATGCTCGCCACCAGGACGGTGATATCGACCTGGTCGACGATGTGATTTCCCGGGTCTTCCCTAGCTAGGGACGGCTCCCTGGACTGCGAAGCGTCTGCCTGGACGCGGCGAGAATGCTGCGCGACGACTGCCGCCTGGTTTCGCGACAGGCAGGTTTTCATGCTATGGAAACAGGGTTGCGCCTGATCTGCTTGGAATTGCCTGCGCAATGTGCCAGAATTACAGGCCTTGTCTGAAGGTGAAGCGTTGCGCTGGCGACGCTCCTGTTTTCAACGGATCACCCGCGGAGTAATCATCGATGAACAGTAATTCTTCCTCGCATGGGATGGGAAACCAGACCCTTTACCTGGTAGCGGCCATTGTTGTGGCCATTGTCGTAGCCGTGGGAATTCCCCAGGTGGTCGCGAAGGAGCAGGCGATTGCCATCTTCGAGGCGATCGGCATCGGGGGCGAAGTTTTCCTGCGTGCGCTTACGATGGTGGTCGTCCCACTGGTCATGGCCTCGGTCATGAGCGGGATCCTGGGACTGGGTGACGTTCGCAAGCTGGGGCGGCCTGGGCTCGTGGCGGTCAGTTACTACGTGGCCACGACGGTGCTGGCGGTTACCGTCGGGGTGTTGGTAGTGACTCTGATCAAACCAGGAGCCAAGGCTAGTTTAGATGAGAAAGCGACCACGATGATCACTGGCGAAGATCGCCAGCAGGTAGTGGACACGTTTGCTGAGGAGTCCGGCCTGCACCAGGACAAGGTAGTGAAGATGTTTCCCCAGTTAGGAAGCGAAGAAGGAGCGGTGGAAGACAAGGGGGTGATTGGCCTTTTTGGCGGCTTGGTCCTGATGCTGTTTAGTTCCAACCTGTTTGCCTCGGCCGTGGACACCCAGTTGTTGCCACTGATCGTGTTCAGCATTATTTTCGCCGGCATGCTGACGACGATCAGCCGTCGGGTGGATACGGTGACCACGCTGATCGAGGAAGGGAACACGGCCCTGATGGCCTTCGTCTTGTTGCTGATGAGGCTGGCCCCGGTGGGAGTGTTCTGCCTGATTGCCTCACGCTTCGGCGAGGAATTCTCCAAAGGGCAACTGGGCGAAACTCTTCAGCAGACCGGTTGGTATATGCTCTGCGTGCTGCTTGGTTTAGGTTTTCATGCATTTGTGACGTTGCCCCTGATTTACTGGTCTGTCACGCGCAAGAATCCTTACCAGTTCATGAGACAGATGTCCCAGGCCTTACTGACCGCCTTTTCGACGGCCAGTTCGACGGCCACGCTGCCGGTGACGATGGAATGTGCCCATACGAATGCGGGGATTTCCAAGAAGTCGACGAATTTCGTGCTTCCCTTGGGTGCAACGATCAACATGGATGGAACGGCCCTTTACGAGGCAGTAGCGGCGATCTTTATCGCCCAGATTTACCAGTTGTCGCCAGCTGGAATTGCAGCCGGTTTTGAACTGGGCATGATGGAGGTGATCGTGATCGCGGTGACCGCCACGTTGGCGGCGATCGGTGCTGCCGGAATCCCGGAAGCAGGCCTGATCACGATGATGATTGTCTTGAATGCCGTCGGACTGCCGCCGGAATACATTGGCAGTATCCTGGTCGTGGATTGGTTGCTGGATCGTTTCCGCACCGCCATCAACACGTTTGGTGACTCGGTCGGCTGTGCCATTGTGGAACGTTCCTTTCCCAAAGAAGCTGCGGTAGCACCCGCGGTAGAAGCGGCAGGAGAAGGAGTATCATGAAACCGGAACAAATTGATGACCTCTTGAAACGAACCTTGGCCGACTCTCGCGTTTCGCGTGGAGAGAAGAAGATCCTGCGAGCCATGGTGGATGAACAGGAAGGCGATCCGCAGAAACTGGCTTTCCTGCATCATCGTGCTTTCGAACTGGCACGCCAGGAATTGATCGGGCCTGACGCGATCCAGGTACTGGAATGGCTGGAAGGCGTGGTCAAGGCTTTCAAGGAACCGGCGCCACTGGAAATGCCGGACGTGGCGGCCTACTTCAGTCCCGGAGCAGATTGCCTGGATGAAATCACCAGCCTGTTTCGCAGGGCCCGCAAACGGATCGATGTCTGTGTCTTTACGATCACCGATAATCGGATCGTAGAAGAGATGGTCCAGGCTCACCAGCGGAAGGTGACGATGCGGGTCATCACGGACGACGACAAGTCGTTGGACCGTGGTTCGGATATCGATCGCCTCCAGGATCTAGGCGTTCCGGTTCGCAAGGATCGCAGTCGCCACCACATGCATCACAAGTATGCCGTTTTTGACGGTCGTATCACGCTGACAGGCAGCTATAACTGGACACGCAGTGCTGCCGAGTACAATGAAGAGAATATCGTGGTCAGCGAGGACGCACGGCTAAGCACTATATTCACAGCGCATTTCGAGCAGCTGTGGAAAGAGATAGCCTGAAAGAGGGGTGTGGAATCCGCGCCTTTCTTTGAACCGGCACATATCCCCCATATTTACATTGTATAATAGTGGGAGTTCTGGGTAATGTGTGCGGCCACTCCTTTGGGTGGCAGCATGGATTTGATTTGCCGACGATGGTGGGTCAGCGCAGTACCCCGGCGTGCATGAGTTCAGTCAGGCAGCTTTAATGAATGACAGGAACTTCTTGCGAAGGAGTAGCGTGGGATGAAGGAATTTTTTGATGCATGTGTTACCGGCCCGGTGTTACCGGCCAGTGTCCTGTTGGCGTTGGTCAGTACGTATTGGTTGATGGTGATTGCAGGTGCCGTTGGGACAGATGTTCTGGATTGGGACTTTGACCTGGAGGCAGATGCGGATCTTGAGGGCATACTGGGGGTGGGAGCCGTTAGTATTCGGTTTTTGAACCTGGGTACGGTGCCCATCATGGTTTGGATGAGTGCGTTTGCACTGAGCTTCTGGAGCGTGGCTATTTGGCTTCAGTCGCCGGTGGAAGATTTGGCGAGTGGGTGGGATATGGCACTGGTCGTGGGACGTAATGCCCTGATCAGCCTGGTTCCCACCAAGTTGCTGACGCAACCGTTACGAGGAAAGTTTGATACGGAGCCACCGAATCCTGACAGGGGAATGGTGGGACGGCCTGGGGTGGTGACATCCCATGTCACGACGACAGGTGGACAGGTAGAGATTGACACCGGGGCGGCGCCACTGGCACTGAATGCCCGGACCACGGAGGGGGAGATTGCGAAGGGAGATCGCATTGTGATTGTTGACTACGATTCAGAAACTCGCATTTTCGAAGTGGAAAGATATTCGTCCTGACGAATAGAAATAGGGGAACACGATGATCGTATTATGGGCACTATTCGCGGCAGAACTAAGCGTATTCCAGTACATAGGTGGAGGGCTTGGCTTTGTTCTGTTAACTGCAGTTGGCTTCCTGGTAGCGTTAGCCAAGTTTTATCGCAAGGTAGGACCGGAGCAAGCGATTGTGCGTTCCGGGGTTTCCGGGATGAGAGCGATGACGGGTAAAGGGATTTTCGTGATCCCGATCCTGCACCGAGCTGAGGTAATGGATCTTTCCCTGAAGCGAATCGAGATCAAGCGTCGCGGTGAAGCGGGCCTGATTTGCATGGACAACGTGCGAGCTGACATCGAGGTGGCTTTTTATGTTCGTGTCAACAACAAGGTGGAAGACATCATGCAGGTAGCCGAATCGGTCGGTTGCAAGCGAGCGTCCGAGCAGGCGGCCATGGTGGAATTGTTTGATGCCATGTTCTCCGAGGCACTCAAGACCGTGGGTAAGCGATTTAATTTCGTACAGCTTTATGACGAGCGGGATAAGTTCAAGGCAGCCATGCTGGACGTGATCGGTCGCGATTTGAATGGTTATGCCCTGGTCGATTGTGCCATCGATTACCTGGAGCAAACGCCCCTGGAAAAGTTGGACCCGAACAACATTCTTGATGCAGAAGGTATCAAGAAAATTACGGATCTGACAGCGAAGGAACATGTCCTCTCCAACGATATCACGCGAGACAAGGAAAAGATAATCAAGAAGCAGGACGTGGAGGCTCGTGAAGCGATCCTGGCCCTGGAACGCCAGCAGGTTGAGGCAGAAGAGAAGCAGCAACGGGAAATCACCGAGATTACAGCTCGCGAAAAAGCCCAGGGGGCCAAGGTGACGGAAGAGGAACGTCTCAAGGCAGAATCTGCTCGTATCGCCACGGAGGAAGAAATTCGCGTGGCTGAAGAAAACAAGGATCGTCAGATCGTCGTCGCCCAGAAGAGTAAGGAGCGTACCGAGGCAGTCGAGACCGAGCGTGTTGAGAAAGACCGTGGCCTGGAAGCGACCGAGCGGGAACGCGTGGTGGCATTGGCTGATATCGAAAAAGACAAGGCTCTCGAAGTTGAAAAACGCAATATCCAGGAAGTCATCCGGGAACGCGTGATCGTGGAGCGAAGCGTTGTGGAAGAGCAGCAGCGCATCAAGGATACGGAGGAATTTGCCACGGCTGATCGGCTCAAGCGAGTCACCGTGACGCAGGCTGAAATGCAAGCCGACGAAGCGTTGGTCAAGGAAGTCAAGGCAGCCGAGGCGTCCAAGCAATCAGCCACGCTGCATTCGGACCAGGTCGTGATCGTGGCCGAGGCAGATCGGGTAGCCGCTGAAAAACAGACGCATGCGACCAAGATGTTGGCCGAGGCGAAGGTTGCCGATGAGGCTGCTTCTGGCCTGGCCCAGGCGAATGTCCAGGAGGCGAAGGCGGTCTCCCTCGAGAAAGAGGGGCATGCCGAGGCATCCGTGCTGCAACGGAAGGCAGAGGCGGAAGCCAAGGGGCTGGAAGCCAAGGCCGTGGCCGTCGAGAAACATGGTACGGCGGAAGCCGAGGTGATGCGAGTCAAGTACTCCAGTGAAGCCAACGGTATCCAGGAGAAAGCCGAGTCGATGAAATTGTTCGATGACATCGGGAAAGAACACGAGGAATTCAAACTGCGACTCAACAAGGACAAGGATATCGAGATCGCAGCCATCGCGGCACAGCAGGATATTGCCGAGGCCCAGTCGCGTATCGTGGGCGAGGCTCTCAAGTCGGCTCGTATCGATATCGTCGGCGGCGAGACAGAATTCTTTGACAAGATCGTTGACTCGATCAAGGGTGGAAAATCAGTTGATCGATTCGTCAATAACAGTGGTGTCCTGACGGACGTCAAAAATAGCTTCTTTAACGGTAACCCGGAATACTTTCGCGAAAAACTCCAGGACATGGTGACCCAGTTCGATCTGAGTACGGATGACCTGAAGGATCTCTCGATCGCCGCACTGATCGCTCGCATGTTGGGACTGACCAACAGTGACGGCCTGCGACATGAACTCCAGCGTTTGCTGGGCATGGCGGCGGATGCCGGTATTTCCGGCGATCGTGTCTCCTCGTTGAAGTTGAACAGTGCCTCGCAGGCATCGGCAAAAGACAGCTAGGGTCGCGTGAGTTCATTCAGCTTCGGGTAGGTACCGGGGAAGATGGTCTCTCGTGACATCATGCCCGGGCCCGTGGCTCTCCGTAGTTTCCTTTCAGCGTGAGATATCCAGCGATGGCCCAGGCAGAGGTTCAACAAGACGCTCAAGCCGACGAAGAAGTCGTGCTGGAGGGCAATACTTACGAGATCATTCGCAACCGGCTGAATGGTTTCGGCAAGCAATTGCGTGAGCGCCTGGAAACGCTAAACCAGGCACGCAAGGATGTCTTTGGCTCGATCGAGACGGTATTGCTCAATACCGAGCGCATTACCACCGAGCACAACTGTGTGCCGCGTGACCTGGTAGCGATCGGTAACAAGTTCCTGTTTGGTTACAACGTTCACTTTGGCCTGAAAACGGAAACTCACCTGGCCGACGTGTTTGCTGTTTACGACTTCAAGGATCAGCAATTCCACCAGGAGTCGCTGGGATTGCTGGACGACGAGCAGTTTCAACGAGATTTCAAGGAAGTTTATCGTTACTACAAGAACGCGGTTTTCTCCAAGTTCTTCATGTCAGGCCCTCACCTGTACATGGTCTTCCAGGTAGGAAAGACCGTGGCCGACGTTAAGTCATTCAAATGGTTGATCGAGGGTGAGAAGCTGATCTACCTGGACAATCGCAGTGATCACGAGGTGCGTTTTCCAGCCCAGCATGAATACGAATGGAAGCGAACCCACCGGGACCTGCACCAGGAGGGAGAACACCCGCATATTTCCATCGAGGATCGAGTCTTTGTCGAGACGGTTGGCGGAGACCTCACGATCAAGATCGAGAATAGTACGAATACGGGCGAGGGCATCTATTCCGAACCGGTCAACGATCCGGACCAGGTGCTCGATGATGCCGAGATCTACTACGCCTCGATCGGCAATATCATCATTCTCAAGATCAAACCGTACCAGGAACAAGCGTTTCGCTACATCGTCTACAACGAGAAGATGCAGCAGGCCCAGCGAATTGATGCGGTGGAGCACGCTTGCGTGCTGTTGCCGGATGACCATGGACTGATTTTCTCCAATGGTTATTACCTGCAAACCGGTGAACACAAGACGTTTGACCACCAGTTGCAGGACATGATGTTCGAGAAGCGACTGGCCGCTCCCAACGGCGAAGATTATCTCTACGTCTTCTACAATCAGCAGACGGGTGTTTACGTGCTGTTGCGTTACAACCTGATTGAACAGCAGGTGGACACCCCCGTGATTTGCCACGGGGCTACGTTTTTCCATGCCGGTGAGATGGCTTGTTTTCGTAGCCAGGAAGAACCCCAGAAACATCACGCGCTGCAGGTCTGGCAGACACCCTACGTCAGTGATGAATACCAGCCGGAAACCAATACCGACTCCTTCCTTTACAAGGTCGGTAATCGTGAGATCGTGGGGGGCATGGCCGAGTGTTTCGAGGTCCTGAACCTGATCGACAAGGAGGATACCTATGCCAACCTGTATGTCGACCTGGTTCGCAAGGCTTCCGATATCCTGGATGCCTATTTCTGGCTGGATAACGAGTCGGCAGCGAACCTGAGTGAAGTACTGCAGGGGATCAAGGATGCCGGTGCCTCGGCTGTTGACCAGTTCGATAAGGTGGTACGGGTCAAGCAAAATACCCAGGAACAAACCACGCTGATCCGCAAGCAGGCCGAGGAAATCATCTCGGATGTGACCCACAAGCGGTTCGAGCACATTTCTGATTTCGTTAAGTCATTGAGTGACCTGCGTCGTATTCGAGGCGAACTGATCTCGCTGAAGGATTTGCGCTATCTTGATGAGGCACTGGTCGATTCGCTGGAAAACGAGGTGGCCGAGAACACGACTCGCCTGGCAAATCGCTGCATCGAATTCCTGTTGCGACCTGATTCCCTTAGCCCCTACCAGGAACGGATCGAGGAACAGTCTTCCAGTATTGCGGAGCTGACCAAGGTCAGCGATGCCAAGCAGATCGAGGAAGAAATTGCCAAGGGTGCTGAAGAGCTCGAGATGTTGATTGATATTGTCAGTAATCTTGATATCGATGATGCCACGCACCGCACCCAGATTATCGACAATATCTCGGGGATTTTTTCGATCGTAAATACGGCTCGAGCGGCACTGAAGAACAAGGCCAAGGAATTGATGTCGGTAGAAGGTGTGGCCGAGTTCAATTCCCAGATGAAATTGCTGAACCAGGCGGTCGTCAACTACCTGGATATCTGTGATACCCCCGTAAAGTGCGAGGAATTCCTCACCAAGGTGATGATCCAACTGGAAGAACTCGAGGGCCGGTTCGCCGAGTTCGACGAGTTTGTCGTCCAGTTGACGGATAAGCGGGAAGAAATTTACAACGCCTTCGAGACCCGAAAGTTGTCTCTGGTTGAGGCTCGTAACAAGCGTGCGACAGCCCTCATGAATGCCGCGGAGCGAATTCTCAAGGGGATCCATGCTCGTGTCGACAGCCTCGAAACTATCAACGATATCAACGGTTACTTTGCCTCGGACCTGATGATCGACAAGGTGCGTGATATCGTCGGCCAGCTCGAGGAACTGGAAGATTCCGTCAAGGTGGACGATATCCAGAGTCGCCTCAAGACGATCCGCGAAGATGCGGTTCGGCAGTTGAAGGATCGACAGGAATTATTTGTCGATGGCGAAAATGTGATCAAGATGGGGAATCACCATTTCTCGGTCAACGTCCAGTCATTGGACCTGACCACGGTACTGCGTGACAATGAGATGCAATTGCACCTCACGGGTACGGACTTCTTTGAAGCGATCGAGGACGAACGGTTGTTGGCGACCCGGGATGTCTGGGACCAGGAAGTGGTATCCGAGAACAAGCGTGTGTATCGCGGAGAGTACCTGGCCCACGTGCTGCTACAACATGTCCGATCGAATGATGAGGTGACTGAACAGGATTTGCTGGAGATGGAAACGCCCCAGCGGCTGGAGTATATCCAGCAGTTCATGGGACCCCGCTACACCGAGGCTTACGCCAAGGGTGTGCATGACCATGATGCGGAGAAAATACTGCAGGCCATGTTGGAAATGAATAGCTCCATTGGCTTGTTGCGTTTTCATGCCCAGGCCCGTTCCCTGGGAGTTCTCTTCTGGGAACACTTTGGTGACGCCAAGTTCAAGACGTTGATGGCCGACCGCTTGAAAGGCATCGGCGAAATTGGACAGTTGTTTCCTGGTCTTACGGAACAGGTAGAATATATCGAGGACCTGCAGGAAGTACTGGCAGCCTTCGTGGCCGAATTCGAGTTATTCTCGGTGGACTACGTGAGCCAGGCCGCTCGCTACCTGTATGCCCAGTTGTCGGCAGGTGATGGGTTCGTGGTTAGTCGTCGAGCTGCCAACCTCTACAACGAATTCCAATCACACCTGCAGCAGGCCAGTTTTGAAAAGCGATTTGCCGAGTCCGTTAAGGCAGTCAGTCGTGATCCGGAAAGCAGTTTCCTGCTCGTCAGGGACTGGGTCGAGGCCTTCCTGGTGGGTCATAACAAGGAAGACGTGGATCGAGTTTATGCCGACGAGGTAGCGGTCCTCTTGATGCGGGACAAGCTGGACACCGACCAGATCATCGACGGGGATGTTGATCGTGAAGTTTCCGGCATGGTTGGTGACCATGTCAATATCCAGGGTTCCAAGTATCACCTGAATTACAACGAGTTTGCCACGCGACTGGAATTGTTCCAGGAACGTACGGTACCGGATTACCGATCCTACATTGATCTCAAGAAAGAAATTGTTGACCAGGCCCGCGATGGACTCCGGCTGGAAGAATTCCGTCCCCGCGTCTTGACCTCGTTTGTTCGCAACAAGCTGATTGATTCGGTTTACCTGCCCCTGATCGGGGATAACCTGGCCAAGCAGATTGGCGTGGTTGGGGAAGACAAGCGTACGGACCTGATGGGTTTGCTGTTGTTGATCTCACCACCCGGTTATGGAAAAACCACCTTGATGGAGTACGTGGCGAATCGACTGGGCGTGATCTTCATGAAGATCAATGGTCCGGCCATTGGGCATCACGTGACCTCGCTGGATCCGGACGAGGCTCCGAATGCTGGAGCCCGTGAGGAAGTGAACAAGTTGAACCTGGCCCTGGAAATGGGCGACAACGTGATGATCTACCTGGATGACATCCAGCACTGTAATCCGGAATTCCTGCAGAAGTTTATCTCGCTGTGCGATGCTCAACGGAAGATCGAGGGTGTTTACAAGGGACGCAGTCGAACCTACGACCTGCGGGGACGAAAAGTTGCCGTGGTCATGGCCGGGAACCCGTATACCGAAAGTGGCGACAAGTTCCAGATCCCTGACATGCTGGCCAATCGCGCTGATATCTACAACCTGGGTGAAATCATCGGGGACTCGGCCGATGCCTTCGAGATGAGTTACCTGGAGAATGCGTTGACCTCCAATTCACATCTCAACAAGTTAGCCAGTCGCAGCCAGCAGGATGTCTATAACATCATCAAGATGGCCCAGAATGATTCACGCGAGGGAGTGGAGCTGGAAGGAAACTATTCCATCGAGGAATTGAACGAGATGGTTTCCACCATGCAGAAACTGATGCGTATTCGAGATGTCATCCTGGACGTCAATCGCCAGTATATTGACTCTGCGGCCCAGGCCAACGAGTATCGCACCGAGCCAGCTTTTAAGCTGCAGGGGTCCTATCGAAACATGAATCGTATGGCTGAAAAAGTCGTGCCGATCATGAACGATGACGAACTGCAGTCGCTGATCCTGACCAACTACGAGAATGATGCCCAGACACTGACGTCGGATACCGAGTCGAACCTGCTCAAGCTGCGGGAAATGCTCGAGATCCTGACACCCGAGGAAGCAGATCGTTGGAAGAACATGAAACGTACTTTCCAACAGAACGTCAAGATGAAGGGAGTTGGGTCGGATGACAAGGTTGGACAGGTGATTCTCCAGCTCAGCTCTTTCAGTGATGGGCTCCTGGATATTCGTGAAACACTGTCCAAGGGGGTCAGCCAGTTGGCGGAGGCTGCCAGCGAAGAAGATGCTGCGGAAAAAACTGCCTTGCTGACACGCGTGGGAGACGTTAAGTCATCGATCGATCAGTTGCGTGAAACACTTGATGCCGGAGTTCAGCAGGTAGCTGGATCCCAGGATCAGCAGGCAGTGATGACCACGAATTCCGCATCCGGTGGCGGGTTGTCCTCGGATGCCATCCTGCAGTTGACCGAGGAGTTACGTGCCCTGACGACCGGCGCGATTCCAGTGGACCCGGACAAGCCCACGCAGCGTGTTTCCGTGATGCACCGTGTACCACGTGAAATCCTTGATGTTTTGAGCAACCAGTTTGAATTGATGGACCAGTGGATGCGACCGGTGCTGGAGAATTCCAACGAGAACAGCAACGCGATCAAGCAGTTGCAGCAGACGCTGGAGTCTTCGCTGTCCAGCTATTCAACATTGATCAATAAACTGGAAAAGGCGAAAGGTCGCGATCCCAAGAAGCCCGCGGCGGCGAAGAAAAAAGCGGCTAAATCACGCAAGAAAACCTCTTGAGCAACGCTTGCTCACGTAACCCTGGAGAATGACCAGGCTAGGTCGGGACCCGGTCAGGATCGGATTGTTAGTGCGTGGCCGACCTCTACGAGGTCATCGAGGTTCGTGGTACCATGCGCCTGCGGTTCCCGGTTCACGCTTGATTTTCAGGAGGCCTTGCAGTGAATGAACAACGTTACCACGTAGAAGACGTGGACCAGATTATTTCACCGGCACTGGTGGTGTTCCGGGAAACTCTCGATGAAAACCTGGACGAGATGGTGCGCATCGCGGGAGATCCGTCGCGGCTCAGGCCACATTGCAAGACTCACAAGATGACCCAGGTTGTGCAGTTGCAACTGGAACGTGGGATTACCCGACACAAGTGTGCGACGTTTGCCGAGGCGGAAATGCTGGTCGCAGCCGGTGTCACGGATGTGCTGCTGGCTTACAACCTGGTAGGGCCGAACATGGGTCGTGCCGTGGATTTCATGAAGACCTATCCTGGGGTAGCTTTCGGGGCCACGGCAGATCACGCGGAACCGATTGCCCAGCTGGGGCAGGTCATGACCGAGGCAGGAATGACCATCGACCTGCTGCTGGACATGGACACGGGGCAACACCGCACCGGGGTGGTACCGGGTCCGAGTGCAGCCGCGCTCTACAAGCAAATTGTAGACACTGCTGGCCTGGTGCCCGGAGGACTGCATATCTACGACGGTCAGAATCACCAGACCGACCTGGCAGAACGGAAGCAGGCGGTCGAGGCCGCCTGGCAGTCGGTTGCAGTATTTCGCGATGACCTGGTGGGAGCCGGGTATCCCGTGCCACGGATGGTGGCCGGAGGAAGCGGGTCCTTTCCGGTCTATGCTGAAATCGATGATCCAACGATTGAACTGAGTCCCGGGACGACGACGTTTTTTGACAGGGGCTATGGCCAGATGTTTCCGGATCTTGATTTCACGCCGGCGGCCAGGATCCTGACGCGGGTCATTAGTTGTCCAACGTCGGAAACGGTAACCCTGGACCTGGGCTACAAGGCGTGTGCGTCGGATCCGCCTGCGGGGCGGCGTTTGATGTTTCCCCAGTTGCCCGATGCGGAGGAGATCCTGCAGAACGAAGAACATCTTGTTCTCAAGACTGACCAGGCGTCGACATTGCGACCGGGTGATTGGCTGCTTGCCATCCCGCGTCACATCTGTCCCACGACGGCCCTGCACCAGCAGGTCTACGTGGTTGCTGGAAATCGCTTGCAGGAGACCTGGCCGGTGGCGGCGCGCGATCGGAAATTAACGGTTTAAACTCTCGCAGGGAAGTGTGTTACGTGAGGTGCCGACTGCTGGTCACGAGTCATCCCGGGGCGTGCCAGTTTCACTGGACTGCCTTGCAGGTCCTCGATTACAATAGAGTTTGACGTGAACATATTCTCGTTCCTGGAACGGTGCCCAACATTCCTGGATGAATTTCTCATAAAGGTTAAAACAATGATTCGTAACGCATGCTTCATGGTCCTGGTTGCCACGTGCTTTTGTTCCTCGTCGCTGGTCGCAGGTGAGACACGAGGCGTGTACCTGGAGAGTCGCACGTGCCAGGTCTACACGGGACCCTGTTTTGCCAATGCCGAGGTAGGCCTCAGTGGTCGCAACGCGATCATGGCCTGGAGTATCGAGGAAGGTGAACGTGCTGGTGTCTCACTGAAAGGACTGCACGTGGTGATGTTGTTAGATGCTTCCCAGACCTTGGGGTTTCGTGGGATTGACGGTCCACAACATTTGAAATCGGTCATCCTGGTCGATGAGCGTGCTGACCAGCAGCAACGGCAGGCGCTCGTGGATTTCGCCAGGCAGCATTCCGGACGGGCCGGCCAGTACGTGGTCCGTATTGATACGGCACCGATTAATATGTCGTTGAATAAAGAAACACTGCGTGGAAACCTGCAGGCCGGTAAGACACTGAAACTGACCACGCGAAAAGCGCGTCCATCCGATTGCATCTGTTCCAATGAATCCGCTTACTATCCGCCGCTGGTCAAGCTCAAGACGTTTGTTCCTGGGGTGACGATGGAAGGGTATTACAAGGGGCGGGGGCTTGGCAGTCGCTGGTCAACACCGGGAGACCGCAGTTCCTACATGGCTACCTTTGTTTATTAATACCTGGTTTTCTAATCCTGATTATTTATTAAAAACGGCCTTGCCATCTATGGTGAGGCTGTTTTTGTAGGTAGTTGAGGCAGGTCGTTTGTAGTTGACCTAGGCGGCCGATATAATGAGCACTGGTTTTTGTTTTACTGCTTGAGAACTTTGGGAGACTGTCCGAATGATGAGTCGTTATCTGCTGGGTTGCTTGGTCGTGCTGGGTGGAATAGGTGGTTCGGCGTATGCCGCTGATCATCGCGTGGAAGCATTGAAGGAAGCAGCTCCCAAGGCAGAGCTGTCTGAAAATATTGCAGCTCAACTGGCATCCACTGGGGTACGTATTATCCGTGGTTCAACACGCAGTGTCTGTGACATCTGGATCTGCAAGGAATGGGCCGTCAAGGCACCCGCCAAGGGCGACGACATTATTTACCCGTTCACACCTGGCCAATTGATCGGCGTGGTGCGGTATGCCCGCAAGGGGAGTGATTTTCGAGACCAGGATATCGCCAAGGGTGTCTACACGTTGCGGTATGCTCAGCAGCCCGTTAATGGGGATCACGTGGGTACCTCTCCAACACGCGACTTTCTGTTGTTGATGAAAGCTTCCCTGGATAAGTCGGCTGCCAAGGTTGACTACAAGAAATTAACCGAGGCCAGTGCCGAGGCGGTGGAGTCCACGCATCCCGGGTTGCTGGCGTTGCAGCGTCTCAAGGGTGATGGTCCGATCCGCAATAACGAAGAACATGACTGGTGGATCGTTCGTCTCCAGGGACAAGCGAAAATGGGTGCGGTTAGTAAGAAGCAACCGTTGGACCTGGTGATCGTGGGACAGGCTGCCGAGTAAATTGAAATGATCAACGGATCGCCATGTTACCAGTTGCTGAAAGCGGGCCGCCAGGCGACTGCCCGGACCCTGCTGGCTTGTGGGGTATTGGCAACTACGGTGATGGTTGTGGGCGGGCAACAGGTGCAGGAACGAAAACCGTCGAGTCCACCCGTGGCCAGGTCGGCGTCCGAGCCAGCCCGGGCGAAGGTGGATCCCTACAAGATGCGGCATCTGCGAGGTCGCGTCGTCTGGTTGCACGAGGTACTCAAGCGTCGTTATGGAATCGGTACGGTACCGGAGGCCGCCCAGCGGATCCTGGCCCTGGAAACTCCCCAGGGACAACTGTTTCCTATCGTGGAGGACATTCGAGGCCGGGCTTTTCGCAAGGATGCGCGCTTGAGAAAACTGGATTGCGAATTGTTGGTTCGCCAGTTAAAGGATTCTTCACTGCTCCAGATAATCCGTGTTTATGCTCACGAAAAAGGTAAAAAGGTCGAGGTGGACTACTGGTGCGAGATTTGTGCCATTGCCATGTATGAGTTGAAACCTTGCGATTGCTGCCAGGGGGCGATTGACCTGAGGAAGCGCCCGGTTGCCGATTCGCAGCCCTGAACGGCCCCTGCTTACCTATCTTATGACTCCTGGTTGTCCCCAGGGACAACGGATCGACTCCAGGGAAGACAAAATTCTCCTGTCACCTTAGTTGAATCGTTATTTACAGGTCCTATAATCGAGGCACTGCAGCCACGGTCGCAGGCATGGATAAGGAAGTTCCGGCGATACCTGGTTGAACACGACAATTTGTTTGTACTATCTGTGTCACCCCAACTGTAACGAAGGTGAACCGTATGACGGAGTCAAAACGAAAATCTGGAGTCAGCCGCCGGTCGTTCCTGAAAGGATCGGGTGCAGTGGCTGCTGCCGGTGCCTGGCAGAACCAGCAGGCGATGGCAGCGGAGGTCCCCACGGCAACGTTAGTGCAGGGATCAACAGACATGACCTTGAAGGTCAATGGAAAGAATCACAAGGTAGCGGTGGAGCCACGCACCACGTTGCTGGAAGTCTTACGGTACCAACTGGATTTGACAGGTGCCAAGCCAGTCAGTTCCGACGGTAGCAGTGGCGCCAGCACGGTCATGATTGATGGCAAGCCCAAGACGGCTTCCACCACCCTGGCCCTGGCCTGCAAGGGGAAGGCGATTGAAACCGTGGAAAGTCTCGGTGGTGATAACCCGGATGCGGTACCGCTGGCCTTCACGGAGTACGATGCATCCCAGTGCGGTTTTTGCACGCCCGGATTTGTCGTGGCAGTGCGAGCCTTTGTGAATAAGAATCCAAAGGCCACGGAAGCGGAGATTCGGCAGGGATTGAACGGCAATATCTGTCGTTGTGGCACCTATTCACAAATCATCGAGGCTGCGGTCTCCGTGGTGAAAGGAGGCAAGTGATGGCGGTATTTCAAGATAAAAAAGAAGAACAGGGTGATGCCTATAGCTGGCCATCGCGAAAAGACGCCAAGGTGATCGGTAAAGATCACAAGCGTTTGGATACGCTGGCCAAGACGACCGGCGCAGCCAAGTATACGTATGACATTAACCTCAAGAACCAGTTGATTGCCCGCGCGTTGGGCTGTCCTCACTCCCACTGCACGATCAAGGCAATCGATACCAAGGCAGCTGCCAAGGTGCCGGGCGTGGTTCATATCCACGTTTTTGATCATGCCAAGGCTGGCAGTGAAATCAGTTGGCAAGGTGAATTGCTGGTCGTTGTTGCCGCTGAAAGTGAAGGGGCAGCAGCCGAGGGTGTTTCCAAGATCAAGGTCGACTACGAGGTCCTGGATTCCTTTACCAATGATGAGGACCTGGAAGCAGCCAAGAAAGCGGGCCGTACCGCCAAGGGCGGTGGAAAAGCGGTTACCGAGCGTGAGCCGGGCGATGATGATGATGAAGATGAATTCGTCGACCAGGAAATTGCTCGCCTGTTGAAAGAAGCGGATCACGTGGTGGAAGGGTATTACGGGATCGATGCGATCACGCATTGCTGCCTGGAACCTCATGGTTCAACCGTGGAATGGAAAGACGGCAAGCTGAAAGCCTATCTTTCCACGCAGAACGTTTCCGGCACAGACGATGGTTTCGCCAATGACCTGGGTATCTCGGCCGATGCGGTTGACGTCCAGTGTGATTACATTGGCGGAGGCTTTGGTAGCAAGTTTGCCGCCGATTACTGGGGCCTGGCCGCAGCCAAGATTTCCAAGGCTACCGGTCGCCCGGTCAAGCTGATGCTGGATCGTGACCAGGAATTGAAAATTGCTGGTAACCGACCCTCGGGTTACCTGAAAGTGAAACTCGGCGCGGACAAGAACGGCCGGGTCACGGTCTGGGACTCGCATCACTGGGGGACTTCTGGTTCCCGAGGTGGCGGTGTTAGCCAGGCAGTGATTCCCTACGTCCTGGTGCCAAATAATTATCGGCGTCAGGTAACCCAGGTGAAGACCAACACGGTACGATCCCGGGCCTGGCGAGCACCCAATCATCCCCAGGGATGTGCCATGACCCAGACGGCCATTGACGACCTGGCTCACAAGATGGGCAAGGACAGTTATGACGTCTTCATGGCGAATCTTCCCAATGCCACCAACGGCAAGGCAGATGTCTATGCCGAGGAAATGAAGATTGGTGCCAAGTTGATGGGATGGAAGGAAAAATGGCATCCGCACGGTGCCCAGGTTGCTCAACGCAACGGGCGCTTGCGACCCCGCCGACGTAACTCAATTGTTGATGGACTCGGCATGGCGTTACATACCTGGGGTGGTGTTGCCAACTCTTCAACCTGTCAACTCAAGGTTTACCCGGACGGTGGCGTGGAATCTTTCTGCGGCACCCAGGACCTTGGTACGGGCACCAAGACCATCTGTGCCATGGTGCTGGCCGAAACGTTTGGCCTCACCGTGAACGACGTGAAGGTCAATATTGGTAGCAGTACCTATCCAGCCAGCGGTGCTTCCGGTGGTAGTACCACGGTGGGTGCGGTGTGTGAGTCGCACCGTCGTGCGAGCCAGGATGCCCTGCGAGAGATCATGGCCCTCGTGGCCAAGAAGCTCTCCGTGGGGGCCGATACGCTCGTGGCAACCGGTGGCAAGATCCAGGTCAAGGATAACGCTAACAAGAGCGTTTCCTGGAAAGAAGCCTGTACCTTGCTGGGTATGAAACCATTGGAAGTTTCTCGCAGTCACAAGCGAGGAGATGCCAGCCCACTCTCTAACCAGGGAGTCGGGGGTGTGCAAATGGCACATGTGCAGGTAGATGTGGAAACGGGTGTGATCAAGCTCAATAAGTTTGTGGCAGTACAGGACCAGGGATTGGTGATCAATCCGAGAACCTGCAAGGCCCAGATTTATGGTGCGGTGATCATGGGAATCGCAGCAGCTTTTTACGAGCAGCGGATTTCAGATCCCAAGAGTGGCGCCTTCATCAACGCCGAGCTGGAAAATTACAAGCTGGCTCGACTGGGTGACGTGGGTGACATCGTGGTGCACCTTTATGAACCGGAAAGTGAACGTCAGCGTGGCGTTATTGGTAACGGAGAACCGCCGGCCATCAGTCCGAAGGCAGCAATTGCGAATGCCGTGTGTAATGCACTGGGTGTTCGAGTGCCTGTCGTTCCGATGACACCTAAGCGCGTTCTGGATGCCATTCAAACAGCGGGGAGGGCTTAATTAATGAAAGCTTTTGAATATGCTGAGCCTCGTACTGAGGTGGAAGCACTGGAAATGTTGGCCGACGAGGCCAAGAACACGGAAGTCCTGGCGGGTGGTACCGACCTGGTTGGCCTGATGAAGAAAATCCTGGTCACTCCAGACCGGGTCGTCAACATCATGGAAGTGCCATCCTTGCAGGTTATCGAACCGCAGGAAGACGGCACCCTGGTGATTGGAGCCGCAGTTACCCTGGACGAGGTGCTGGCGCACCCGTACCTGGAGAATTATCCTGCGATTTCGGATGCCATCCTGGGAATTAACAGCATGCAGTTGCAGAGCCAGGGAACCCTGGTCGGTGAACTGTGTCAGCGACCACGCTGCTGGTTTTTCCGTAATGGACAGGAATTGCTTGATCGGCAGGGGCATGTCTCCGAGGGCGACAACCGATTCCATGCCATCATGGGTAATTCAGGACCTGCCAAGTTCGTGAGTAGCTCTCGCATTGGTCCGGCCCTGATTGCTGTCGATGCCCAGTTGCGAGTCATTGGTCCGGCCACGGATGAGGAACAATGGATTTCTGCGGCAGACTTTTTCGTGACACCACGTCACGAGGAGCAGCGAGAAACGGTCCTGTTACCTGGTCAGCTGGTGACGCATGTGCTGCTACCGGCGCTGGATAGTCGCTATAACGCAACCTACGAGGTGCGACATGGCGAAGGACCAGATGATCCATTGGCCGCGGCGGCTGTTTCACTGACGATCGAAGGTGGCGTGGTGCAACAGGCACGCGTCGTCCTGGGCCAGGTCGCTCCGACGCCCTGGATTTCGTCGGCTGCCCGTGATGCCCTGGTGGGGCGTCCGGTCGATCACGATACGGCAGAGGCAGCGGGCCAGGCAGCAGTTGCCCAGGCCACACCACTGTCCCAGAATGGATACAAGGTTGATCTTGCTGCGGTGGCAGTCAAACGTGCGGTGCTTCGAGCCGCCGGTATTGAAACGGGAGGTTTTTAATTATGGCTTTCGAAAAGAAATACGATACGCCCGACGTAATCAGCAATCCTGGTTGTGTTCACTTGCGTAACAAGGCAATGTGTGTGACCGGGCAAATGGAGTCTACGGTTTCCCCGGATGAGGAAGGGAGCCAGTATCACTGGTGCAACATTACCCAGCACATCCTTGGTCCGGATCAGCAGGATGTGAATCGTCGCGATTGCACGTGCGATCGTGGATGCTATTGCAACGTTCGTTAATCCACTAAACCCGGGTCCGTAACGAACGCCCTGGATGCGATGCTTACAACCCGTGTCACGTGACGAGTTCACGCGGCACGGGTTTTTTTGTAGTTGTACGTGGTTTGTCGGTCCGTTTCTGATCCATCATCGTTCATAAATTCTGTTATAAAGAGGGAATATCCTGTCCGGTTGTGGCCTCTATTCAATCGTGAGGGCAGGAAATTCAAGGGAAAAGGACGCAAACCATGAGGCGTACGATACCGAACTGGATGATGGTGCTGGGAGCCGTGAGTCTACTGTCGCTGGGTGGCTGTGGTTCTGCTTCTGACATGAGTATGGAATCCGCGATGCCACAGGCAGCGATGGATTTTGCGGTAGGAGGCGATGTCGAGGAATCAGCTGAAACGGCAAACGCTGAGTTCGATACCGAATCCGGTAGCGACATGCCTGCCAGTTCGGATGCGGCCCTGGAAACGAATCGCCAATTGATCTACGTGGCTGACGTGCGACTGGTGGTGGAGGACTTTTCCACGCTGGAAGGAAAACAGGGTATCTCGCAGCTGATCGAGAAACATGGTGGGCACGCGGCCGATATGTCGATTGATCGCAACCAGGGTCGCGCTCGATCCGGCCAGTGGCGGGCCCGTATCCCGGTGAAAAACTACCGGACATTCCTGGATGACCTCAAGGAACTGGGGGTCCCGGAGCACTTCCGGGAGACGACCGAGGATGTGACGGCCCAGTACGTGGACCTGGACGCCAGGATTCGCAACAAGAAACAACTGGAAACCCGCATCCTGGAGTTGTTGGGCAGGACCGTTGGGAAGGTATCCGATTTGATCGAGGTGGAACGAGAACTGGGACGTGTGCGGGGAGAGATCGAACGCATGGAGAGCATGTTTCGCTCGTTGAAGAGTCGCATCCAAATGACCACCGTGACGATCAATGCTCGCGAAGAACGTGGTTACGAACCACCCCAGGCGCCCTCGTTCGGAAGTCGCATTAGCAAGGCCTGGTCCGACTCGATTTACGGGCTGGGTGAGGGTCTCAAGAACTTATTGATTGGCCTGGTCAGCGTGATCCCCTGGCTGGTCCTCTGGGTTCCGGCCGGTGGTGTGGTGTGGTGGCTCTGGCGTCGCTGGCGTCGTCGGCGCCGTGACGGATGAGTCTGATTTGTTCTTGGGTTCCAGGTTGACCAGGATGATCCCGATTGCCACGCAGACAGCGGAAAGTGGTAGCCAGGAAGAATAGGGGTCATCGCGAAAGGCAAAAGCAAAGAGCAGTCCAAACAGTGGTGTGCTGAAACTGTAGACCGAGATCTGGAAGGCGGCGTGCTTGCGCAGCAGATGTGCCTGGATGGCGAAGCAAAGGCCTGCCACCAGGAATCCCTGGTAGGCAATCCCCAGGAGTGCTGCCGTGACCTGCGAGGAGAAGTGTGCTTTGCCTACTGCTGCGGACCATTTTGAGAAATCTTCAAACAGGCTCGTGTAGAGGATGAAGAAGATCACCCCCACGATGTCATGCCAGAGGATGAATCGTCCTGGTGGCATGCGCTTGACCACATGCTGCGTGTAAAGAATCTTGACGGCCAGGATCGCGGCGCTGCCGATCAGCAGCAGGTCCCCTGCCAGGCTCGGGGAATCTGCCTGCAGGCCGTCCTGCCGCTCTTCGTAAATCATGAAGGTCAGCATCACTCCCCCCGCTGCCACGAGCAGGCCTAGCACTTGCCGGGTGGTCATGTGCAGTGTCTTGAGTACGAGATGTTCCAGTGCCACGATCCAGAAGACGAAGGTGTTGATCAACAGCGTGGCGTGGGATGAATTACTTTTCTCGATCCCCATGGTGAAAAGCGTGATCTGGAAGAAGAGCAACACGCCACCTCCCAGGATCCACTTCGTTTCACTGCGCAACAGTTTTCGTGATGAACCTTCGAACTGGCACCAGAAACACATGAATAGCGCTGCCAGGCCGAAGCGAAATGCCGAGACAGCTACCGGGGGCAACAGGTCAACCGAGTAGCTCACGGCGACCGGGGTACCGCCCCAGAGAGCGGCGGTCATGAGAATTAGCAGTGCGGAGCGAAGCCCGATGGGTTGGGGAGCATGAAAATCTGGTCTAGAATTATCCGCATCGTGTGGCATCAGTTGTTCTCAAATACCCACGTCCGTGGGTGATTCTTTCCAGTAGGAGCAGGTCATGGGATGTTGTGGAATTCAAACACTTGCGTACCTGGTGTGCCTGGTCGTCGTGGCACCAGGCCAACAGGCAGCCAGCGTGGTCAATGTACGGGACCTGGGCGCCGTCGGCGATGGCCGAACCGATGATACGAAAGCGATCCAGCGCGCGATCGACCAGGTGGCCAAGACGGGCGGACGGGTCTTGTTGCCTCCTTCCAGGCAACCCTACATGATTCACGATGCCCTGACGATTCGATCCAGCAACACCGAATTGTACGGTCCCGGAGCAACCATCAAAATGGCAGATCATGCGATCGATGGAAAAGTTATCGATTGCGTGGAAATCGTCGGTACCGAGAAAGAGGTCGTGCGGAACGTGATCATTCGAGGATTGACGATCGACGCGAATTACTGGCAGCAGGAAAATAGCTACAATCCACGAGGTATCGATTCAGATTGGGCCACCCAGGTACTGATTGACAAGGTAACAATTCAGCGAGCCTTTGTCGGGTTAACCTTTGGCATGGGAGTGACCCACAGCGAGGCACGGGATTGCCTGATTACCCAGTGGCATAACGATGCCTACGATGCCAGTGGCGATGGACTCAGTGGCAGCTGTCATCACATTCGGTTCGTCCGCTGCCGAGCCGTCAATAGCCCAAACGAAAGAGACGGGGGACTGGCTGGCAGTCGCGATGATGCCTGGGAACTGGAAGATGGTTGCTTCGATGTGGAACTGGTCGACTGCGTGGTCGAAAATGCTGGCGGTACAGGATTCGGAGTTCGTAACCATGCTTCCACCAAACGCGTGGATACTCGCAATATTCGCTTCCTGCGCTGTCGTGCGACGGGCCTCAAGAGTCGTGGCTTTTATGTGCGCGGTGGTACCGACCGGGTCACGGTGACCAACGTGATGTTGGAGAATTGTCAGAGTGACAGCCGGTGTACATTTTACCAGGGAACACAGGGACTTCAGATCAAGGGCGGGAAGTTTACCGGACCGGTACTGATCGGGATGGCCGCGGACAATAAATTGAGCCGGGACCTGGCTAATGCACCGGCCCAAACCGTGACGTTCGAGGACGTCCGGTTCGACGTCCTGAAGCTTAACCTGCAGGCTGGTGCCCAGGGTAAAATGCGTTACCTACCGCTGGTCCAGGGAAAGGAAGTGCAGGTCCTCAAGCAACTTGAAGTCTTTGGAAAACGTGAACGACTCCAGCTTACCGATAGCCAGTTACCGGCACCCAACTGATCAGGGGGAAGGCGGACGATTGGTAGAGAGAGTATCATGTGGTGAGTTGGCGAGTCGCGGCAACAGGTGCGAGTTCTTTTCAGGAGCCAGTGATGTTATCCGGATCATTCGAGATAATTTTTCGGCAACGTGACCGTTTTGTGGGGATGCTGGCCATTTTCCTGGTGAGTGTCCTTGCTGGTTGGTTACCCCTGTTGGCAGCCGATCCGGTGAAACCGCCGGCGTCGCCTGTGGCGGCGCAGGACTCCCTGCAGTACCTGCAACTGGCTCCCGGATTGCGAGCAGAACTGGTGGCCTCCGAACCCCTGGTGACGGATCCCGTGGCGGTTCGTTTTGATGCCCAGGGACGCATGTGGGTCGTGGAGATGCGTGATTACCCCCACGGACCTGGAGAAGGTGAAGTCCCGCAGTGCCAGTTACGTGTTCTTACCGACGAGGATGGGGATGGCTACTTTGAAACCTCCCGGATTTTCGCGGATCACCTTTTGTTCACGACCGGGATTCAGCCCTGGAAGGGTGGGGTGATCGTGACGATGGCCGGCCAGGTGGCTTACTTCAAAGATACCACGGGGGATGGCTGGGCAGATCTCAGGCAGACGTGGTACCAGGGGTTCGTGGAAGATAATTCCCAGCTCCGCGCCAACCACCCACGGTTCGCTCTCGATAATCATATCTATATCGCCAATGGTCTACGTGGTGGTGTCGTACAGGATGTCCGACGAGCGGACAGTCCCAAGGTGAATATCAACAACATGGATTTTCGCTTTCATCCGCAGTCGTTCCAGTACCAGGCGGTATCAGGGGTCGGCCAGTTCGGGTTAACCTTCGATAATGATGGCAACCGGTTTGTTTGTAGCAACCGCAACCCGGTCAAGCACGTGGTCCTCAAGAACCGGTACTTGCAGCGGTCGCCGACAGCTGCAATTTCTGCGGTCTATCATGATGCTGCCGTGGCCGGCGAGGCGTCACGACTTTTTCCCATCGCTCGCTCCTGGACCACGTCCACGCTACATGCTGGACAGTTCACTGCGGCCTGCGGGGTTTTCTGTTACCGGGGAACTGCTTTGCCAGTCGAATTTAATGGCAACGTGTTTACCTGTGATCCGACTGGCAGCCTCGTCCATCGTGAAATCATGACTGCTCGTGGTGGTACCTTTTCCGGTCGTCGCGGTCGGGAAGGCGTGGAGTTCCTGGCTTCACGGGATGAATGGTTTCGACCCGTCAACATGGAACTGGGGCCCGATGGTGCCATGTACGTGGTCGACATGTACCGGGCTGTTATTGAACATCCACGTTGGGTGCCGGCCGAACTCAAGGAACGACCGGATACACGCTTTGGTGATAACCGGGGACGCATTTATCGTATTACCGCGGCGCAGGCTCCGGCGGCGAAGCGAACGCCTGATTATTCCCAGTCCAGCGATAAACAACTGGTTCAACTCCTGGCCCACGACAATGCCTGGCAACGCGAACTGGCAGCCCGCTTGATCCTGGAACGAAAGCGTGTCGACCCCACGCCCCTGGTGCAGTCCCTGGAGAAGCTGGCGCAAGATGGAAAGACGCCGCACGCCCGTATTCACGCTCTCTGGTGCTTGCAGGGGCAAAAGAAATTGACACCCGAAACCATCGTCCACGGACTCCAGGATGAGGATGCCCATGTGCGTCGGCAGGCGGTCGTGTTGGCTGAGTCGCGATTGGCCACGGAACCCGCTCTCCGCAAACAGGTGGCTGACCTGACCAGGGATTCC